>PDWI01000200.1_pt1 | contig 90494 bp, 79 predicted proteins | sample 1430891 | NCBI WGS metagenome assembly PDWI01 (sample SAMN01162508, study PRJNA174530) | Oral metagenome, whole genome shotgun sequencing project. | biome: Marine environment; feature: Marine mammal; material: Swab sample of the gingival sulcus; isolation source: swab sample of gingival sulcus... | reverse complement strand
TTTGTAACTTCTATGGCCTCTGAGTTTGCTGCATCTTCATTGTACTGTGCATTAGGATTATCATTATCAACTGCAACCTCTTGATACTCTTCAGGATGAGCTTTTTCTACAAAGCGATACATTTGCCCGCCCATGAGCTTTTTAACTACTAACGTTCCATCAGCAGCAGGTGTTACAGTATTATCATCGTTTAATACTCCCTTATCCATCATGGTGTCATCTAAAGTTACAGTAGTCCAAGTCGTACCACCATCGGTAGAGGTTTCAAGTTCAAACTTAAAACCTTCTGAAAGTGCTGATGCTGTTTGACTATCGGTCTTAATCAACTTTATAGCCAAAGGATCGGAAGGAGCATCTGATATTCCACTTGGAGCAGTCATTGTTGCCCATGCCGTAGATGCAAATTCTCCTGTCTGTTTAGTACTTATAGTAGCGGTGTTCTTCTTTGCCGTAGTAACATTAACTGCCGGATACTCTGCTCTTACCAATAAAACAGCATGCTGAAGAGCTTTGCCATTATAAATACTATTTATCTTTTGGATAGTAGCATCTGAAAGAGTTCCATAAATATCAGGTAATTGTGTTTTTAGATAACTGCCAACGCCACCTGCATTCTGAATTGCAGGTATATCGTTATACGTAACCCCGTTAGGATCATTCATATCATACCATTTAATCATAACGGTCGTTGTACCATCAGCGTTTTGATATAGGCAGTATTGACCTTTCTGAAGATCAGCCTTAACTTCATCACGAGTTTTAGTGCCTTGATCAACCTCATCGAGTAAAAAATTGAATGATAAATCAACGCTACCCGCACCGGATATTATCTTACCTTGATCATCAATCCCTGAGAACACACTATAAGCACCTCCTGCATTAACTGCAGTAGCATCATAAATCGTATCTTCTACGTATATATCGGTAAAAGAATCCGGGTTATATTCGCCATTATGGCTTAAAATATACGGATCATAAAATTTATATTTTTTCCCGTCTACAACTTTGTTCTCGTAGTCATTTGTAAAAGAGTATCCCCACGTAACTAAATCATCTGAAGTTGTCGAAGCGTATTTAGTAATATGCTTGCTTACAGTATTTATTTCTTCGCTTACAATGTAATGTTTCTCATATGCTATGGTAAACTCATTATTCCCGATTTTTCCATTTTTAACAACACGTTCACCCTGATTAAAAGTTTTTGGTTGAGCACTCAAATAATTCAATAATACGCCTGTTTCAAAATATGAGGTAACCTCTTTGATTGTATTGTTTTGTATATAAGGTCCACTGAACTTTAAGACAAAATTACCACCTGTAAATTGCCATGTTCCAAGTACGTTACTTGATGTATCAAGAAGCGGTTGCTCTGAAAAGTTTGTAACGCTACCACCATAATCAACCGGTATAACAAGTTCGTCCCCTTCTTTTATTGCATTGTCGCTCTTGTACGTAATTCCTAAACCTAACTTTACGGAAGTATCACTTTGATTTACACACATAACATTTTGAAAAACCGGGTTAGTAGGATCTGTTATTGGAGGGTCATCATAAGCCAAGCTTATCTCCACATCCCCATGGCTTTTATCAATAATCTTGAAACTATCAATTGTAACATCATCAAGACTAAGGCTATCCCCTTTAGCGTCATCTGCAAAAGACACCATGCTCTGAAACGACATTCCAAAAATAAGAACAATCGCTATTGTTAGAGCAAAAATTTTTCGCCCTGCGGACATCGTCTTATTCCTCATAAAAATTCCTCCTTTGAAATTTAACAATATCAACGCAAATATATGACGATGCCTCAACAAAGTTTACTGAGCTCCAACATTTACAGTTTAGGTTGTCAATAAACTCAGGATTATTTTTACACTTGTGATATAATGTAAAAAATACTAAAAATGCAGGTTTTTGACGAGCAAAACAGTTGTAAATTAAAGTCTACATTTATTTACACGTTTTGTAGTATGGAATTTTAAAGCGAAAATAAAGTTTTTGAATCGTAAAGATAGTTTTTCTTAGAATGTGTTTGATGTTTTTATAATATGTTTTATAAGAGAGAAAATCGTACAAGTTATTCGTACGATTTTTAAATATTATCACTATGATTTACCTCAACTAAAAAAGAGGATATGAATTTATATCTGCTTAATCATTCGCTTTTTCAAGGTAGATATTCAAATCACATTGAGTATCTATGCCATCTACCACTCCGCTCGAAGAATATTGCCACATACAATACTCATAAGGGAAATCCGTTCTGTTAGTATAATGTGCAAGCCAGATTTCTCTATGCGGTATAAGTGATAAGTTTAAGCTCTTGTATATCCAACTTGGGTTCCCGTATATGACAGGCCTGTATCCATTATTTTCTATTATAGAGCAAAAAGCATCTGCTATCTCGGTTTTTTCGTACATGTTTAGAGCATATATCCTGTCTTCTGTTTCAGTAACGTACTCCATGTCAAAGGCAATCGGCATTTCAACTTCAACGTTCTCGATATTATCAAGAACAAAATTGGCTTCTTCAATCGCTTCATCAACCGTCACAGCTTGTGAGAAAAAATAAACTCCTACATCTATACCTGCTTCGGTAGCCCCCTTAATATTTTTTTCAAAATACTCATCCGTTACTATCTCACCTGCGACATATCCGCTATAACCGAGCCGAATCATAGCAAAGTCAACACCTGCGGCTTTGACTTTCTTCCAGTCTATTTCATCTTGATACTCTGATACATCTATCCCCCTGCGGGTGTTCATATCGTTTCCCTTATAATCCAAAAATCCATACTTGTCCGTATAAAAATTATTAGAATCATAATTAGACATGGGAAAACCGGCTTCTGCCGTCAAGCCTTCATAATCATTTTGTCTTGAATAACCGACGAGAACACTAATTATCCAGCCTATTATCAAGAGTATCCCTATAAACAAAAGCACCATCAGTGGGTGTCTTTTGACAAAAGATATGACCGAGTTAGACCTAGTTTCACTATTCGTATTTTCTTTAATATTTTCTTTCGTGTTTTCCATACTTGTATTTTACCATATGCACAATCAAAATTCAAAAATATCATATTTTATCTTTTTTTATCTTTACAAAATAATAATTAAGTGTTACATTGTTTATATACGCTGGCACTCATTAGTACAGAGTGCTAATAACGGCACTGGAGGAACTTACACATGGCTAAAAAACAATTTAAAGCTGAATCTAAAAAATTACTTGACCTTATGATAAATTCCATATACACGCATAAGGAAATATTTTTACGTGAGCTTATCAGTAACGCGAGTGATGCACTCGACAAGATGTACTATAATAAGCTATTATCGGAAAACAGCGGGGTTAAGAAAAACGACTTTTATATAGAAATCAGTTTAGACAAGGAACTTAAAACTATAACAATTAAAGACAACGGAATCGGCATGGACAAATCGGAACTTGAAAATAATCTCGGTACTATTGCAAAGAGCGGTTCGCAATCTTTCAAATCAGAGGTTCTCGACTCAGAGGATAAGAACGCATCCAAACTCGATATAATCGGGCAGTTCGGCGTAGGCTTCTACTCGGCCTTCATGGTGTCCGATTTAGTTACGGTATCATCAAAACAGCAAGGTGCAAGCAATGCTTACATTTGGAAGTCTTCGGGGGCTGACGGATATTCCATAGAAGAAACATTGAAAGAGGAATGCGGAACCGAAATCGTGCTACATATTAAAGATGATTCCAACAATGAAAATTACTCCCATTTTCTTGAAGAATATACGATTAAAAACTTGATTAAAAAGTACTCCGATTACATCAGGTACCCTATTAAAATGTCCGAGGAAACATTGAATTCTATGGAACCTATTTGGAAACGCAGAAAAAGCAATGTGAAAACTGAAGACTACAACGAATATTACAAGAGCAAATTCATGGCTTTTGAAGATCCGGCACGTATTATCAGAACGAGCATTGAAGGAGTATCGAGCTTCACCGCCCTGCTATTCATTCCATCAAATACGCCATATGATTACTATACCAAGTCATACGAAAAGGGACTCCAGTTGTACTCATCGGGAGTTATGATTATGGAAAAGTGTGCGGAACTTTTGCCTGACTACTTTAACTTTGTAAAAGGGGTTGTGGACAGCCAAGACTTATCGCTTAATATTTCGCGTGAAATGCTTCAACATGATAGGCAACTTAAAAATATAGCAAAAAACATAGAGAAAAAGATAAAACGCGATCTTCTTGATTTTCTGAAAAACGATCGTGAAAATTATGAGAAGTTTTTCGCTAAATTTGGGAAACAAATCAAATTTGGAATCTACGATAATTTCGGTGCTAATAAAGATGCACTCGAAGATCTTCTCGTGTTCCACTCTTCCGAATCAAAAAAGAACGTCACATTGGCTGAATACAAGGAAAATATGAAAGATGGACAAGATGCCATATATTACGCCGCAGGCGAATCCATAGACAAAATAGATATGCTTCCGCAGACGGAAAACGTAAAATCTAAGGGATACGAAATACTGTACTTAACAGATGAAATAGATGAATTCGTAATGGGCGTACTTAGAGAATATAACGAAATACCTTTACGATCAGTTTCATCAGCACATACCGATGATGAAACTTCTTCAGAAGAACATGAATCCATAAAATCATTAACCGAAGAAAATTCAGCTTTACTTTCAGCCATAAAAAACGCACTTGACGGCAAAGTCAGCGACGTCAGATTGTCACCTCGCCTGAAAAAATCCGCATTCTGCTTGACAACAAAAGGCGATTTATCCCTTGAAATGGAAAAAGTCCTTAATTCTATGCCTTTTGAACAACAGGTCAAATCCGAACGCGTGCTGGAAATCAATCCTGAACACAAGCTCTTTAAAACTCTTCAGGAGAATTTTTCGGAAGACGAAGCAGGTAAAGAATTCATATCTAAATACGCTAAGTTAATATACGATCAGTCACTTCTTATTTCAGGAATAACAATCGATAACCCGGTTGAATTCAGTAATCTGATCTGTGACCTGATGACAAAGTAGTAGATGATTATAGTCTAAAATATCTATAGTAGAGTTATAGTATATAAAATGTGAGTTATAGGACAAAAAGTGTTGATAAAACCCGCTATAACCGTCGTTAAACAAACGGTCGTGGCGGGGTTGATTTGTTTACTATCACGCTATGCAGCAAACGTAGTCTTCTTGTTTATACATAATTTAAATCAAATAATCAATATTACTCTACCACTAAATTCTTAAGCCATTTAGTCCCCTGTACTCTCAATGTGAAAACTACACTCTTCAATATTTCTTCACTGAAAGCAAGTGCAACCACCCAATAAACCGGCAAATTTAGATATATAGCCCCAAAGAACGCCAGAGGAATACCGACGAGCCATACTCCTACAAAATCTGTAATCATACAAAATAAAGTATCTCCACCGCTTCTCAATATACCGATTGTAGCTATATAAGTATACATCTTAGGTATTTGATATATTGCCATTACAATCGTAACTATCATAGCTATTTTAACGGTCTCATCTGTGAATTCAGTATATATATAAGGTATGAATCGCGAGAGGCCTATCATTATAATTGTTACGCATGCTGATACTGCAAGACATATTTTAATGAATTTATTTGCTAAATGCCTAGCAAGATTCATCTCACTTCTTCCAAGCGCATTTCCTATCATTACGCTACACGCAGTACTTATCCCTGTAAACAGTGAAACGAATATATCAGATAGAGTCATCGAAATCTGAACGCTTGAAAGCGCCTTCGTTCCCAGAATTCCATAAGCCATATAGAAAACGGATTGACCGACAACCCAGCTGCTTTCATTAAAAAACACCGGAACTCCTTTTTTAATGAAATTAACCAATTGAGTTTTTGTAAAGCTGAACAGTTCCTTTACACTCGCTCGCAGCGGATGATTTTTAAAATACATGAGTACAATTACAAATAATATAAATTCTATCAATCTCGCAGTCAGCGTAGCAATCGCCGCGCCCCTAACCTCAAGCCTGGGTAAACCGAGATAGCCGTTTATAAGTATATAGTTAAGAATTGTATTTAATGAAAGTGAAATCATACTTATATATAAAGGATACTTCGTCATATGTATCGATCTGCTTGCATACGCGTAGAGGAACGCTATCGCTGACAATGTGAAAGACGGCGCAATTATTCTCAAATAGTCTATTCCGTACTCAATTACTACGTTATCCGTCGTAAAAAGTTTCATAATCTGATATGGAAATACAACCGAAACGATTACGGCAATAAAGGAAAAAGCAACACCTATAATCATCATGATTCCCATGATTTGATGCAATGCTCTTAAATTCTTAGTCCCCCAATACTGTGCCATAAATATACCGCCTGCGCTATATATTCCGAAAAGGCACACAAAAAATACGAAGAACACCCTTCCGGCAACGCCAACAGCAGCAACTGCATGCTCCCCTATAGTTCCGATCATAAGCGTATCAATAAAACTAAGAGAGGACATCAACAATTGACTCAATGTTATTGGAAGCCCTACTTTTAGGGCTGTCTTATAAAAATCATTATTATTCACCGACACGCAATCCTCTCATAATATTTTGAAGCTCATTATATCATATACCCTATTGAATTACGCTTGATTCACTCAATTTATACTAAAATAGCAGCTAATCCTCGTTTAATTCATAAAATATTTTATCGGCTTTAGTTTTTAACGTTAAATAAAGAATTGCCGTTAACATAATGTAAGCTGCTAATACAATTGACATCCAAGATGAAGCACTTATTTTATAAGCTATTCCCGTAAAAAAATATATCAATGCAAAGCCCCCTGATATAGCAATGCCTAATACTATTGTAAGCATAGGGGAAAGTGAATTTTTAATAGCAACTGCTTCAGTAGTCCAATTGAACTTTGGGAATGTAAGATTTATAACTATCCCCAGCATCATATGAAAGAATACCGTAGCTACTGATATTAGCAGAATAAACGTGCGTATAAGTACATCGGCATCTATCGTGAACTGAACGATAACAACTGCAATGAGTACAAACGGTAAACTCACTACTCCATGCACCGCACTCTTTGCGAGCAATATTTTATCGGCACGCATGGGTATAACCTTTGATATCCAAAGAGTTTTGGCGTCTAATGATATGACTACACCCGACATCGTAACCATCGCTGAATTTAACATTATTATACTGCATAACATAAAAGGCATACTTTGGACACCTGCTATCGACGCTATAAACTCGTTTACATATTCGCTTTTAAATAGTATGTAGCCAAGCATCGCAATCATAATAGCAAGGCTGATGCCGGAGTTCATCATATAAAGTGTGGATGATTTCAATCTATTGAGCTCACATATTACAATCGACCAAAATTTACTTACTTTGCGATACCTTTTTTCTTTATATACTCTTTTCTTTGCTCCACGTTCACTCATCGCTATTTTAATGAAGTTTTTATCTAAAATCTTAGCGGTAACATAAAACGGCAGCAAAGTGATTGCAAGCGATATAGCGACAGATTTTATATCGAGATACGCAACCGATTTCCCAAGATGATAAAAAGGAAAGAAAAACGTTTCAAAGACTTCCTCCATTCTTGTACCGTTTTCAGCCATCCTCATCATTAAAGGTCGCCACATAACCGCTATAGACATATAGGCTAAAAATAATACCACCATTATTATCATGCTAACGAGATTCTTCTTTCCGAACTTCGAGGATATCCAAGCAACAAAACCACCTATTATGAGCGCAATAGTAATTGCCATTAACGTTAAAGACACTGCCATCAAAATCAATGATATCAATATTCTAAAGCTAAATCCGTTAGTCACAAAATATACTCCACCAACAGGTATTATAACCATTAAAGCATATATGGCATCGAATATGATTAACGATAATAGTCTTGACGTAAATATATATTTTGTTTTTATAGGCATCGCAAATAACACTTCATTATCTTTTGCCTCAAATATTTCCGTCTTTGCAAGAAATACACTCCCGATAAACGATAGAATGAAACCCAAAATTCCTGCAAAAGCAAAATAAATGTGATTAAAACCCAGCGCGGAATATGGCCTGCATATGATTTCAAACATCTGCCAAAGCAAATTCATAATCATAAATGTAGCCAAAATAAATCCTATTATTCCTACTGTAGAAACAGTTTTTGTACTCTTTTTATTTCGCTTGGTGATACTTGAAGAAATTTCTTTTAGGCGCAGTTTAATCAATATTTTAAGCATGCTATCCCTCCAGTTCCAAGAATACGCTTTCTAAAGAAGTATCCCCTCTAACTTCTTCAAGATTCCCTGCCACGACTAATTTACCGGATTTTATTATAGCCACCTTATCGCAGAGTTTTTCTGCAACCTCAAGCACGTGAGTAGAAAAGAATATAGCTCCTCCACGATTGCAGTGTTCTCTCATCTCCTGTTTAAGCAAAAATGATGCCCTAGGATCCAATCCGACAAACGGCTCGTCCATTATTATCAGCTTTGGATCGTGTACTAAAGCGCCTATAATCGCAAGTTTTTGTTTCATTCCATGAGAGTAAGCACTTATAGGCTGTGCTAAATCATCACTCAAGCCAAACATTTCGGCATACTTTCTAATCCTTATATGTCTGTCGTCCGGTGAGATGTTATATATATCAGCCATAAAATTTATGTATTGTATCCCCGATAGAAACTCATATAGATCGGGATTATCGGGTAAATACGCTATATCATTTTTGCACGATATAGGGTATTTTTTTATCGACTTACCGTCAATATAGATTTCACCTGAATCGAAATTTAAAATTCCGCAACAAGATTTTATCGTAGTCGTTTTCCCCGCACCGTTATGCCCTATAAATCCATAAATTTCACCTTTATTGATATGTAGAGTTAAATCATCTACAGCTTTTATATCTCCATAGGTTTTATTTAAATGTTCAATTCTTAGCATTATAACTACCTCAACTTATTTTTTCTTGTGTTTCTTAACTGCATCACGAAGCAGAAACTCAATTTGACCGTTGATTGACCTTAAGTCCTCTTGTGACCATTCGTAGATATCGTTCCAGAGTGATGCAGGCAACCTCAAAAGAACTTGCTTCCTTGCATTTTCTTTGGACTTGATTTCCTTTTCTTTTTCCTTGACTTCCCGTTCAAGTTTTTTTAATCTCTCAAGCCTGTTTTTTAATTTTTCTTCTTTATTGCTTAAATTCACTTCTTTCACATACAACACACCCTAATATATCGTTCCGCTATTTACTATGGGTTGAGCATCTTTATTTCCGCACAGTACAACCAATAAGTTTGATACCATCTGCGCTTTTCTCTCTTCATCTAATATTACTATATCGTCATCGTTCAACTTGTCTATAGCCATTTTAACCATGCTTACGGCACCGTCTACTATCTTGCTTCTGGCTGCTATTATAGCTGCTGCTTGCTGTCTTTGCAGCATTGCCGCCGCGATTTCTTCCGCATATGAAAGATGAGTAATTCTTACCTCTTCTATAAATAAACCGGCGAACTCCACCCTCTTTTCAAGTTCTTCTTTCATGCTTTCTGCTATTTCAACGGCACTTCCCCTTAATGTTTTTTCAGTGCTGTCTTCAGTATCCATGTCTGCCGCTTCGTAAGTATCATACGGATATAGCCTTGCTATATTTCTTATAGTGGAATCAGTCTGTATCGATAGAAATTCCGTAAATTTTTCAACATTGAATACGGCTTTAGCGGGATCTAAAACTTTCCAAATTACGACTGCCCCTATTATTACAGGATTACCCATTATGTCATTGACTTTTTGCGTGCCATTGTCAAGTGTCATGCTTTTTAGCGAAACCGTTTTCTTTTTATCGTTTACTACTACTCCGCTCTTATTATTCTGCTTAGAAGCAAATGGCATTGGAGGCGTTTGTGTTTTTTCAATGGTTGGCGGAGTATAATCGGGATTGTTTGCTTGGCAAAATGGATTTACAAAGAAAAATCCGGGTTTCATGATAGTTCCATAGTAATTACCGAATAGAGTTAATACGAGTGCTTCATTTGGTCCGACAACCTTAAGACCCGACAAAGATATCGCCGATATAATCATAATTAAAACTGAAATTGGCATACCTATGCCCCCTATTACTTTAGGCACATCATTGCCTCCGTCGAGAGTTATACCTGAAAAAACAGCTGCGGCTATTGCACCGGCAAAGCACAATAAAATAATTATTAGAAATACTATACCACTCCTTGGATTTATCTCTTTATTTATTACTTCCTTGTTGTTTAAATTATTCATATATTCCTCCTTAATAAATATGATATCATAATGATATCATATTTATATCATATAAGTTGCCGATAGTCAATGCTTTTAACGACTTTTATTTCAATTTATCAAATACAGAATTCGCGGGCATATTACAACCCGTAAAGAGTTCAAACGACTCCTGCGCCTGATAGATAAGCATATCGAGTCCGTTTGAAATTTTACAATTCATATCACTTGCCTGTTTAAGCAATTTCGTTTCTCGTGGCTCATATATTAAGTCCATTACGTATTCTATACCGTCAAGATATCCTTTATCAGATATAGGAGAGCAATCTATTTTAGCTCCCATACCCACATCGGTTGCATTTATCAATATATTTGATAACTTCAGAGCTTTTTTAACTTCAAATTCTTCATCTATATTAACTATATCTAAAGCAGTACTACTTTTATCGAGGATTCGCTTTATTTCATATTCGTGTAGAGTTCTGTTCTTTTCTCTGATGATAATATTGATTTTGCGGCAATTCCTATCCGTCAAAGCTGATAATACCGCCTTTCCTGCTCCTCCCAAGCCAATAATGGACACTGACTTTCCTGAAACATCGCCGTAATTTTTATTAAGTGCATTTAAAAAGCCTTTTGCGTCAGTATTATAGCCCTTTAGTACACCTTTATCGTTTACTATCGTATTTACCGCACCTATCTTAGTAGATACATCGTCTAATTCGTCCAGATATTCCATAACCGTTTCTTTTATAGGCGCTGAAACATTAGCCCCTCTTATATCGAGCGTTCTCATAGCATTCAGTGCTTGCTTAACTCTATCTTTATCAACTTTAAACGCCATGTACACGTACGGCAAGTTTAGCTGCTCTATGCTAAAATTATGAATTCTAGGCGACAGCGAATGTTCAGCGTATTTACCTAAAAAGCACAATAGCTTTGTCCTTGCGTTTATTTCTTTAAGCATTTTAAATAACCTTTCTGATTATGGTATAATCTACGTTGAGGACGGTTAAACTAATGAACAATATCTACCTTATAGGATTTATGGGTGTCGGTAAAAGTACCACAGCGTTAAAACTTAGCAAAGAATTAAAATGCAATGTGATAGATACCGACTCTATCATATCTCGCAAATATTCTATGAGTATTCCTGAAATTTTTCATACTTTTGGCGAAGATGTCTTTAGAGATTCTGAAAGTCAATGTATTAAAGATACTTCCTCACTAAACGACACTATTGTCTCTTGTGGTGGCGGGGTGACACTAAGGGAGGCAAATGTTCAGGTTATGAAAAAAAGTGGTATAATCGTTTTTTTGAAATCTGATATAGACGTCATATTAAAGCGTTTATCTACCAACCCTCAATCAAATTCACGACCTCTCATAGCTCAAAGTTCTAAAACATACATAGAACGACTCTTTAAAACAAGGAGTACATCTTACGCTCTTTGTTGCGATATAACGATTGATAACACCGACTTAAGCGTATCCGAAACCGTAAATGCGATATGTAAAGAACTTGAATGTATCGACTCCGTTTTTAAGTAATTCTTTTTTCAGGACAGATATCGTAACTGTATTACTATAACACTTTCTTACACTTACACTCACACTTCCCCTACCACTGCCACGATGCCAAGTTTATCACATTTAATTATATAATGTTCACTCTCTGTATTTTACCATGAATCAAAACTAAAAGCGAAAATCGCACAAATAAATCGTGCGATTTTCTAAAGCTTATTGTATTATTCGCAAACTAACTATTAGTCCTCGAATATAGTCTGACAATCTACAGGTGTAGTCAATGCCCTCAAAGCCTTTTCTACGAGATGACGGCGAAGAACCTTTTCTTCAGCAGCATCAAGTTCAGGATTTCCAAGTGGATGAGGTATTGCTATAGCAGGTACTATTCTGTTAGCACCGACTGTCATAGAAATTGGAGTAACCGTGCATACATGAACTACAGGCAGTCCGGCTCTTTCTATTTCTTTTACCATCGTTGCACCGCAACGCGTGCAAGTTCCTCAGGTACTCGTTAAGATTACTGCGTCCACACCATCAGCTACGAGTTTTGCTCCTATTTCAGTCGCAAACTGTTTAGCATTAGCTACTGCAGTTCCGTTTCCTACCGTAGTATAGAATTTGTTATGAAGAGATCCTATAACGCCTTCCTTTTCGAGATCGCGAAGAACGTCAACAGGTAAAACTCTATCCGCATTTTCATTTGCATACACAGGATCATATCCGCCGTGAGCCGTTTCATACGTTTCACTCGTTAGGTCTACAACTCCTGTCAAATCGTATTCACCATATCTTGATGCACTTGAACTTTCAATGTGATCAGGATTTCCTTTTGGAACTATTCCTCCGGATGTTACGAGTGCAATCTTAGCTTTAGCCAAGTCTTGAACCGGAGCATTCGGGTCTACTCTGTCAAATGATGGCATAGGATATTCCGTTACAAAAGGCTTACCCGAAAGCTTATTCAAAAGCATTTCAACAGCTCTCTTTGAACCGCGTTTTTCTTCGAAGAGATTAACTCTTACGCCGTTAGGAATATATCCTTCCTCCGAAGATGCACCTATTCTCTCGCCTTTAGCCAGTTTAAGTGCAAGAGGTGCGAGTTTAGATACTGCATCTTTCATGCCGGCAGCACTGTTTTTAGTCGAAACGATATAAGTCTTGTTTACGAACATTTCAACGCCCGGATTTTCAACATACATACCCGTTAACGTAGGGATATTGAGTTCTTCCTTTACTGCTGCTGCAACTGCACCGCAAGCTACACCGTATCTTCCTGCATTAAATGCAGGTCCTGCGATGAATAAATCAGGATTCTGTTCCCTTACCATCTCAACTACTTTCTTAGTAGTCTCTTCGATATTTTCATTGAAATAAGTATCTCCGCATATGATTGTAGATACGATTTCCGCTTCTTCACCAAAAGCTGCATTGAGCGCCAATCCAGGTCCAACGACCTCTCCTACTCTTTGCTCAACAGGATAATCAGCTTTCTCTTCGCCACCTATCTGTGCGAAGAATTGGTTTATGTAGTGAACTACTTTAATTTTAGCCATTTTATCCTCCTTATCTTGCACTTAAATATCCAAATCCGGTTTCATTAGTAGCGCCTGTTATTACTTGAATTTCAACCTCAAGCGAACCATCATCATGAAGTGTGTTTTCATTTGCGCCAGCGATTTTGTCGATATAATCGAGCGTTCCTATAACCTTATCCATAGGCGGAAGAACTACGTACTCGTTAGCATTTCCACCTGTAACAACAGCATCAGCCGCAGGATCTGCATCTGCAAGCGACTGTGACTTGCCGTCACGTCCTGCATATTCATCAGTTATGATGACAGTCTTAATTCCTTCAGCCTCTATCTTCTTGCAGTTCATTATCAAGTCGGTATCAGGGTTTCCGAAACCTTCCTGTGATACTATTACTCCGTCTAAGTCTAACATATTGCATAATTTTGCAGTATAGCTCGAAGAGCGTTCTTTGTCAGCAAGATATACATTCTCATTTGTAACGATTTGGCAAACGAAGTTAATCGTTTTTCCGTGTTCTTCAAATAAATCCTCTACTACAGGATTGTTCTCATGAATGTATGTAGGGTTCTTGTCACAAGCTGATACGCAGTTGCCGGATACTATAGCACCGTCCATGATTTCGGTAGGTGAAAGTATCGTAGGTAACGTCTTCTTAGCATCTACACCGTATACGTATGTGTCATGCAAAAGTCCTTGACTCTGCAACATCTGTACGTAAGCTACACGTGGAAGTTCAGGATATTTATCGATTCCTTCTTTGATTCCGCAAGTTTCGTATACGCTGACTTCATCAGGCGTAAGATTTCTAGCGAGTTCTCCTAAATGAGCCGCAACTTTAAATCCTGCCATGCGAACAGCTTTTTCATATTCATGCTGCTTTATGCCGTCAACAGGTTCAGCTACCATTACGAGATTTAACGTTTTTGAAAAAGGTGTATATTCAGCACCAAGTCCTGACATGTCGATTACACCTTCTTGGAATCCTACGATTTTACCTGCAGTCACAACTGCCATACCCTTAAGAGCATACGTCTTGCCCGCTCCAACCGTATCAACTTTTGAGATGAATCCCGGGAATACTCCTCCACTACCTTCAACCTTGACGCGTGGCTCGATTACATCCTTAACCGGAGTAATTCTTACGGATTCACCAGGTTTTGCAACATCAAACTCTACGTGTTTGATATGTTCATCTTCCAGTACGAGTTTAGCAAGTTCGTCTTTAGATACTTGTAAAACTCCGTCTTGGATTTTTGACTCTTCACCAAAAACGATGTCTTTGATAAATATTTTGCCCAATTCCAGTCTCACTTGAGTTACCTCCTTGCATTTAATTATTTTATCTTAAAAATACACTAACTTTATCATTTCGCACATTATTCAAGTGCGCTAACGATTAAACCTAAATCTATAAGCTGAAAATCTTCTAACACTTCAGGCTTAAACCGCTCATATTTTTTTGCCTTACAATCGAACTTACTAACCGATTCAATAGCACTTTCTATGAGCCCAAGCGACATTTGATCCATAGCGTCTGTTTTTTTTGAAATCATTATAGACTTGTAAGGAGTTTCACCGGGTTTTACGCTACCTGAAAGTGGATGCGTAAGTATTTTATGTCCCGAATGAACCAAATCTCTTGCTACCTTTAAAAGCCCTATAAAATCCACTTCGATAAACTTTATTTCGTTATCTATTTTCAATCGCTCAAACACCAAGGGATTATTTGTCACTATAAAATACGCCTCTCTCATATCAGCTTATATATCCTTTTTCTTTGAGTATATCCATAGCTTTTCCGAGATTTTCATCAGATACGAGAATTACCGGTCCTGTACAGCCCATTCCGCTTTCAGCATATATTTGATTTTCCCACAATAACGATACACCGTCTTCCAAATCTAAGATTTCTATACCTTGAATCGTTGCGGTTACTATTTCCTTTGCAGGTGGTTCTACACTTTTTTCGCTTTTAGTAGATTTAGTCGTCGCTTTAATATCGTTCAAGATTTTTTCAAGCCCTGCCTTTTTTGCAGCTTCAAACTCTCTCTTTGCAACGTCTAAAACCTTACCTTTGACGAGATCGGCAGCATACGTTATAGAACCCTTAATCACAGGAGCACCTGATGCCCTTGATATTATCATTACGAGCTTATCGTAACCTTCTCCTATTCCCGGTCCATATCCATATCCTAAAGATTCAAAGCTTCCTCCCGTAGTATATGATGAAAGCATCTTGATAATGATGTTACCTGTCAATGAATCAGTAACGAGTACATCGGGAGTCCCTTTTAGAACATCATTTCCTCTTAGTATAGACCCTCCATCTGCTCTCGATGAAGTTGCTAATTTAATGCCATATCCAGCATCTATCAATTTATTCAGTGCAATTTCTGTTTGCCTTGCACCATCGACGTTGAGTATTCCTACCGTAGGATTTTCCACACCGCTTGCCTTTGCGGCTATTATACCGCTTACAGCATTTAAAACCATTCCCGAAACTCTATCGGTACTTGAGGTTCCTGTAGTATTGGCAATGTACATTTCCTTGCCTAATGCAGGAGTTATCGCTTTTCCTACCGTTGATACTCCTATTGGAAACGGATAGTGCATGGTTACGGCGCCATCTACTTCACCGGATGATAGAAGTTCATCCATCTTAGCGTGACCCTCTTCATCGTCTTTGACCTTTACGGTTTTTACTCTTTCATCTTCAAGCGTACCTATATAATATACGTCTATACCTTCTTTGCTCGCCTGAACGGCAGCTTCCATGGCGTTTTTTTCTCCATGTTCGCTTCCCATTCCCGTCAATGCAATTTTAGGTTTCTTTCCGAAATTTCCGCTTTCAAGTCCTTCTGCCATCTGTAAAAAAGTATCGGCAATCACCTTTTCTATTTTATCTGCCATTTCGGACCCCCTACTCCTGAACTAATGAAGAGGCAAAATCTTTCATAGCCTGTGCTATCATGCTTTTTATCTTATCTTCAGACACTTGAGCATCTTGGCTCGATTGTCCTTCATTTGATTTGATCAAGAACGAAACACCGTCGAACAAGTTAGTCATTCTACCTAAGAAAAGACTTCCTTTACCTATAATCATAGCCTTTTTGATGCTACCTGCCAATATATCTTCCCTTGCAAATCCCATGTAAGGAACTCCGGAAGGTATATGCCCTTGTGTAGGCGCCCAGCCGATTAAGCCATGTTTCTTTGTGAAATCAGCGATTTCTTTCCTGTCTATTTCGCCTTGTTTAACAGCAAGCGCAGCGATCATCTTATAGTTTGCAAGTGGAACGTCACCTGCCCCTGCCGGTACCGTAATATCAGGGCTTTGCATTTCAGGTGAATACTTATCAATATCGGTAATCTTATATCCTGCCTTTGCAAGCGGTTCGGACACGAGAGAGCTTATTACCTTTTGCGGAGCACTACCTGTTCCTACCGTATGTCTACCAAGTACTGAAAGATCTATTTCAGGATTAACTCCGTCATTTTCAGTTATTATAATGCAGAATGCACCTAAGCAGTCTTCAAGTATAGGAAGCCCTTTGTCAATATGATTCTTCCCATTCATTCCAAGTTTTGCCGTGCATCCTCCGCCCGTTACGGCTACACACTTGAATGCACCCGATTGAACTAATGCAGCCGCTTCAACTACAGCATGTGCAGGAGCTGCGCAAAATCCTCTTGAATCGGAACCTGTGGCATTTGTAAATCCTGCGATTTCAGCTTCTGCCTTTGCAAAATTGCCTCCACCTCTTTGGTTCATATCGCCACAAGCTTCTTCGGAACAGTTTATAACGTATTCTACGTTTTGCTTTTCTATTCCTGCATTTTTAACTGCATGTAATAACGCTAAAACGCTCGTAGCTTTTTCCATTAAGTTTTCATGCATCGTATGTGCTGAAAGGTTTACGTCTATATCATGGGCTTTCTTGATGCAACCGACGAGTTTCTCATCGTGATACAATCCTTCTGCGCCCTCATTGTTGACTAAATTTTCCAATTCTGATATGTCAGAGCCCTCTCTGACTCTATCAGCTATATCTTCACTTATTATTTCATTCGCCGCGAACTTTTCTCTTGTCGCTTCAACGAAGTTCTTCTCCAACTTGACAACTTCAAATACGTCGCAAGTTTGTACGAGAATTAAAAATTCATCTTCCGGCATTATTTCGCCGTATTGTCCATACCTTGAAGCTTCTGCCAACGGTTTTTCACTCCATGGCATTTCAACTTCCGACAATTTCTCCGGATGAACATTACCTATATATACTTGATTCGGTAAATACTTAAGCACATCTTCATATGGACGTATGTGTTTAGGTATACTCTTAAGGTATTCCGATTCCGGATTAACTATTTTTTCCATAGTCTGTGTAGTACCGTTATGTAATATCATATCCGGCGTGTGAACCAGCACGTAGCTTGTCCCTTTAATGACACTGTTCATGCGCTTTATCTGCCTTTCTTACTTTTAATGTACGGTAAAGCGGAGTAGGTCTCAATATGAAACCTCTCCGCATATTAACTATAGATTAGAGATACTTACAATGCTCATCTCTGATCTGTTTCATCTCGTTGATAATATCATCAACATCAAGTACCATTTCCATCATGCTGACTTGCTCGTCATATACTCCCTCGTCGAACTCTGCCTTTACTTCCGGCTCAACAACGTGGAAAACTGTAAGTCCCAACTGGACTCCTGTCAACGGACCTGCATAAGTAGGGTCTCCTGCTGTAACAGTTTCTGCTGCAAGGCTTGCAGCTTCTCCCTCAGCGGCACCTAAAAGAACTACAACGTTCTCTGCACCATACTGATCAGCAAAATCTTTTACCCTCTTTTGATTTTCAAGGTCCATCGCACCGGCGCTCGTTCAGACAAAGCACTCAGTTGATGAGAATACTACATCGCCACCTGCACTTTTAGCACAAGCGGAGATAGCGTCGCCAGGTATTCCGTCGCGATCGCCGATAATAACTACTTTTTTATCTTTTAAAATAGCCATCATCTTCTCCTTTCTCTTCTTTCATATGTTTGACATTGCAAAATTGCCTTGCCAATAATATCAGAACTTTACGTTCGGATAAGTCTTAATTTAGTGTATTGAACGTTTAAATCATTCGATTGAACTATACGTATTTTTTAATCATAGCCTCTATAGCATCAGGCGTACAATCATCTTTTACGAGTTCTTCAACTTTCTCTCCGTCTTTATAAATTGCCATTACAGGAAGACCTAATACCTTTTCCTTAATAGCTGCGCGACGTGCTTTTGTAGTATTTAGTGCGGCAAACTTTAAGCTTTCGCCGTACTTTTCAGCAAACTCATGAACTACCGGCATAAGTGCGGCACAAGGTGCACAACCGTCTCCATAGAAATCTACGAAAACGTATCCTTCAGCCTTTAATACTTCGCTTTCAAAATTAGTCTTATCACATTCTACCATTTTCTTCACCTTTCTTTCTTCTACTCTTGATCTATATATTTTTCACATTGAACTGCAGCGATTGCTCCGTCTGCAGCCGCAGTAACTACCTGCCTTAAAGTTTTGACCCTAACGTCACCTGCTACAAATACTCCCGGGATATTACTCTTCATCAGTTCATCTGTAGGGATATATCCCGATTTATCCATTTCAAGACCCTTGCCATCAAATATGCTCGTATTAGGAATCATGCCTATAAACCCGAATACGCCGAACATTCCGTCGTCTTCGTCCGCTTCAATATGCGTAACCTCGCCGGTTTTTACATTCTTAACTGTCATTCCGGATAGGATTCCATCTCCTGTAACTTCTTCAACGACAGTATCCCACATGAACTCTATCTTGTCATTTGCAAACGCTTTATCCTGAATCCACTTTGCCGCACGAAGCTCATCTCTTCTGTGAACAACGGTTACCTTTCTCGCAAACTTAGTAAGATACATAGCTTCTTCAACTGCTGAATCGCCACCACCTATTACATAAACTTCGAAGTCTTCAAAGAAATTAGCATCACAAGTCGCGCAATAAGATATACCTTTACCCATAAATTCCTTTTCGCCCTTGCAGCCTATAGGTCTTGGGAAAGCACCGGTAGCTATAATTACCGTCTTTGCTCTATATTCAGACTCTACGCTTCTTACAATCTTAACTTCGCCTTCCAAATCAACATCGCTTATAGCAGCAGTTACTCTTTCGACTCCAAAATTTTCGCACTGCTTTGTCATTCTTTCGATAAGCGAAGGTCCGCTTTCACCTTCCAGAATTTGTCCAGGATAGTTTTCTATTTCATTCGTTATGGCTATTTGCCCGCCATCTTTTCCTTTTTCTATTATTAAAGTTGACAATCTGCTTCTTCCTGCATATAGCCCTGCCGTAAGCCCTGCAGGCCCGGCCCCTATGATAATAACGTCATATAGTTTTTCCATCGCTTATCTCCTTATAAAATTCAAATGATAAAGATATAATCAAAAAGGACAAGCTAACAATAATAGCTTGTCCATCCTGTCTTGTATCAATCCAGAATACAGTACCTTCCCCAGTCCTTTTGCCTGAAAGTTTCACTTAAACCACGGACACCATTGGCTAAGCTTGCCTCTTCGGCGATTCTAAAAAGAATTCTCTCTTGGGGACCATTATCCCGTTGTATTTAACTTTAGTTTACATTTATGATAATAGCAACATTATAAAAAAAAAGCAATATCTTTTTTTGAGTTTAAAGCATTTTTTGTCATTTTTTTAGCAATTTTTTCTAATACTTTAAAAATACTTACTTGGCAACTACATTTTGAGTGAGTTTGTAAAAAACATTATCTTAATTCTTATCTTAAATCGCCATTCACACAACCCATTACACAACTTCAAAATAACTGCCATATCCATTTATTTTTTTCACGCATTCTATGTCTGTAATTTGATTGAAAGCCAATTCTCGAAGCAGTCTGCCTCGTCCTTTCTTTGCAATCGTCGAATTGGATTTTTTCTTTTCGTTTCGAACCTCAAAGAATTCAAAATCATACCATTCATATCTTTCTTTTATAAACAACGAGGAAAACTCATTGCTCGCCAAGTTGAAAACAACTTCAGATTCTCGTATTTGTTCATTATAATATTCTTTCCAAAGCTTCTTAAGCGATTTATCTTCTACTTTGAGTGACGAATTAAAGTCCAGTCTATAAGGTTTAATGAGATCAAGAGGTTTTATAACTCCATAAAGTGCAGACAATATGTATAGATGCTCCTGAAGATATTCAATTTCATATTTGCTCATACTCCTAACATCTAACGACTTATATGCTACCCCGTTATACATTTCAACGGCATAAAAAGATTTCCGTTTAGAAAAATCATTGATATACGTCTTATTAACCTTAAACATTTTATCGGAAACTTTCATTACTGATTTAAGTTCTTCATCATGCATAGCCTGTAGCGTTTTGATAATCTTGCCACTTATATCGCATACTTTAAAATCTTCATTCAATTCATTTGTTAAATCGAAAGTTTTAGCCGGTGCAAATATTATTTTCATATCTTATCTAAATATCCACCTTTCTATATGTAGTCCTTATCAAAATACTTTAATGTAGCGATATAGCTACTTTTGCAATAATACTTAATAAAAGCAGAAAACTTATTTTATTTATACATTACTAATACTTCTTACGTCCCTTTGCGGTTATGTATTCAATATCTATATAGAATACAGCAACCCTGTGTTTTTTATTATCGTTTGCTTCAGGCTTCGGTTCCAGTCCTCTCTTTTTTCGAATAGCATTTAATCCTTCGATTCTATGCTCATCGTTAGTTTGATGAATCCTGCCAAAAGCCGTTACCGACCTATGTTTAGTGATATAAGTGCCCGTATCCATTTCCTTGTCATCAACTACGGTAAAGCACACTCTATTATCAAATTTAATAGCATCGTTTTTTCTACCTACTGCACTTCCATGCATCCAAATTTTATCATCCTCATACGCATACACCATAGGAATCCCATACCCACCGTCTTTAGTTGCAAAGCATAAAATTCCATATTCGCAGTCCCGCAAGATTTCCTTTGCCACCTCATCGCTTAGGGCTTTGTCTTTTCTTCTCATTTCCATAAAATCCTTCTTTCATAATAGTTTATAAGCAATCGTTTAGAAGTAAATGTTATATTTTCAAATTCATTACCGGATACTCTTAAACAGTTCGCTGAATCTCCATACAATGCCTATACAAAATTCGCCTAACTTTTTACATAAAACGTTGCTCTTCCTTTGCCATGTCTTTGAATATATCCTTCTTCCTTCAATTGCTTAAGCTTATTTTCAATTGTAGCTTTACCAACACCTGGAACCAGTTCCATCATATCATTTTTTGTAAATTTCCCTAATTTACTATCCACTGCATTTCTCACAAGGTCAATTGTAGGAACTTTCCTATCTACATAATCTACTCTTTCTTCAAAATCTATATACGCCGCTAATATAATTCTAAGAATATATTTTATAAATGAAACAGGATTTTCTCTGTTTTCATGCCACCCTACACTACTTTTTTCTAAGGCTAAATAATAACTGTCTTTATTTTTTTCTATCTTACTTTCCAAACTGATATATTTTCCAATGACGTATCCTTGTCTATATAGCAAAAGAGTGGTTAATAATCTGCTCATTCTCCCATTTCCATCATTGAATGGATGAATGCAAAGAAAATCATGTATAAAAATTGGAATCAAAAGCAAAGTATCTACTTCTTTTTTATCAAAAGCCATATTCAGTTCAGCACAAATTTGCTTCACAGCACTTGGCGTTTCATGTGGAGATAAAGGTTTAAATCTCTCTATGTTATTCCCCTCTTTATCTTTATCTTTTTCAATAATGGAATTTTGTGAATTTTTATATCGCCCACCAATTCCTTTTTCACTATACTTAAATAAATCTCTATGGAGCTGTAAAATATAGTGACTGCTAATTGGAATATACTCATAGCCTTCATGAATCGTATTTAACACATCTCTATATCCAAGTATTTCTTCTTCATCCCTATTTATAGGGGTTGTCTTTTGATTTATTAACTTCTTCATTCTGACCGCTGTTGTAATAATTCCTTCTATTTTATTAGAATCTTGCACACTTTGAATTTTAGCAATTTCTACTAATTTATTTAAAACAGCAGGTTCGTGTTTCAAAAAAAGTTCTTGTTTCCCTTTGTGCTCATGGATTTGTGCTAGAAGATTTATGGTTTCGCTATCCCACTTACAGCTTTCCAAATTTTCATAATTAAAAACTCTCATTCGCCTACCTCATTTTTCTTTCGCCTAATTATAGCACGTTTTTAGGCGATTGTTAAGTATTTAGGCGATTAATTGTAATGGTTACGGCTTCCGCAGTAAGTTCCTACCTCGCTTCGCTTCGGGGCAACTCTTGCATGAGACGTACATCTGCTCACTTCGTAAGCAGTGTTACGGCTTCAACAGTGAGTTCCTAACTCGCTTCGCTTCGGGCAACTCTTGCATGAGACGTACATCTGCTTACTTCGTAAGCAGTGTTACGGCTTCAACAGTGAAAACTTACCTCGCTTTGCTTCGGAGTTTTCTTGCATGAGACGTACATCTGCTCACTTCGTGAGCAGTGTTACGGCTTCAACATGCTTTGTCCAGCAGAAGTTATCGTATGCTTTAATGGTCTTGACTTTGTATCCTGCCATTTTAAAGTCTGCAAGGTCTATAGCCAGCGTCTTCGGATTACATGATATGTAAAGTATTTCATCTACGCCATACGAAGCTATTTTATTTACGGCATTTGTTCTCATACCGACTCTCGGGGGATCTACGACTATAACATCAGGTTTATTCATTTCATCATCTTCAAGTGAATTTAAAACCTCAAATACATCTCCGGATATGAAATTACAGTTTTGAAGGCCGTTGATTTTAGAATTTTGAATAGCTGAATCGATCGATTCCTGTACTATATCTATGCCTAAAACTGACTTAGCTTTTCTTGCTATTATCTGGCTTATAGTACCTGTTCCACAATATAGGTCAAAGACATTCTTCCCCTCTATATTTTCAAGCAGAGAAACAGCTTCAGCATAAAGACGCTCAATTGCATCTATATTTGTCTGAAAAAAAGCGAAAGGACTGACTTTAAAAGTCAAACCTGAAATTTTTTCGGTATAGTAATCTTGTCCTTTTAAGAGTTTTAGCGAGTCGCAAATCACAGCATCCGCAAGTGCATCGTTAAATGTTCGAAGTATGCCAACAACCGTATCGTTAAGTTCCAGCGAAGAAATAAGTTTAACATATTCATCTTCGTCAAAGCCGGCTTCAGATGTCGTAACTATATTTATTAAAAGCTCATTAGTTCTTACCCCACGCCTTAAGAGTAAATTTCTCAATAACCCTTCATGTGTTTTCTTGTGATAATGCGTGTAGTTTCTTTCACGTGCAAATTCAAGCGTAGCTTTAAGTATCGTATTAAAATCTTCGGTCACAAGCTGACATTCATCTACAGTAATAATAGACATGAAATGCTTCGCTTTATGCATTCCAAGACATAGCTCGCCACCCTTTACCATGTCACCAAAGGTGTACTCCATTTTGTTCCTATATGAAAATCTCCACTCCTGTGGAGATGATTCGATGCCGAGAAAATTTGAAGTATCTATTCCTTTATTACTAAGATAAGATAACGTTTCATTTTCTTTTATTTTTATAACGGACTCATAATCTTCGCCGTTATACTTACACCCACCGCATAATTCTCTATGCGGACATGGTTTAAAATTTGCCGTATCTGTCATAAAACTCTTTCTTGTATTCTAAAAATCTATCTTCTTCTATAGCCTCTCTAATATTTTTCATCATTTTCTCAAGGAAATAGATGTTATGATACGATAAAAGCGTTGCACTCAGTAATTCATTTGCTTTGAAAATATGACGCAAGTATGCCTTTGAATAGTTGCGACAAGTATAACAGTCACATGAAGAATCAAGCGGGGTATAATCCCTTTCGTACTTCGCATTCTTAATGTTTACACGTCCATCTGAAGTCGTAGCAAGACCATGCCTCGCGATTCGAGTAGGCTGAACACAATCAAACATATCTATTCCACGCTCGACACCTTCAAACAAATAATCTACAGTACCTACTCCCATTAAATATCGTGGTTTATCTTCCGGCAGATAATCTACACATTTATCGAGAACTTCAAGCATGAGCTCTTTCGGCTCACCGACGGAAAGACCTCCCACCGCATATCCCGGCAAATCTAAATCTACTATCTGTTCAGCACTTAATTTGCGTAAGTCGTCGTACATTCCGCCTTGCATTATTCCGAACAGCGACTGATTTTCAATATCACGATGTGCCGTCTTACATCTTTTGAGCCACCTCGTCGTTCTTTCAAGCGACTTGAGCGTATATTCACGTGAAGCAGGATAAGGTACGCATTCATCAAATGCCATCATAATATCGCTGCCTAACGCATTTTGGATTTCAACAGCAACTTCAGGCGAAATGAACTTGGTAGAGCCGTCAATATGGCTCTTAAATGTAACACCTTCCTCGCTTATCTTTCTCATCTTGCCGAGAGAAAAAACTTGAAAACCGCCACTATCTGTTAAAATAGCGTGCTTCCAATTCATAAACTTATGCAACCCGCCGGCTTCTTTTATTATTTCATGCCCCGGTCGCAAAAACAGATGATACGTATTGCCGAGTAAAATACGTGCTCCCGTCTCTTCTACTTGCTCAGGCATCAACGCTTTTACAGTGGCTTGAGTCCCCACAGGCATAAATATGGGCGTCTTAATCTCGCCGTGTGGCGTTTTCAGTAACCCGCATCTGGCTTTTGTCCTACTATCTTTTTTATGTAATTTATACGTTACGGCGTGCTTCATATTGTATATCTATTATCTCCGACTTATTCCTCTATACCTTTGCTTTTGAAGGCTTCAACGTTTTCGTCTTCACCCTTTACAAATTCTTGTTCATCTTGCTCCTGAGGTCTGATTATCGCTTGAGGATTTACTGGTTCTTGCGTATTTACATTCTCATGAGTATTATTTTGTTCTGTCGGCATAACTTCTTTTAAATCTTCTCTACCGGCTTGTAATTGTGAATCAGCGGAAGGCTTCATTTTTGATTGCTCTTCTTCTGTGGGTTCCGAAACGGCTTGAGCTTTCGCTTGTTCCTGCGCCTGTGCCTGTGCGTGTTCTTCCTCAACAGCCTTTCTTATGCTTGCAACTTTTTCTTCCTCTTGCACTGCTTTGTTATATCTTCTTAAAACTAATCCTGCTCTTCCTGAAATCAAAACTAACGTTGCACCGTCCAGTATCAACGATATTCCTATTATCAGCATGAGAACCGAAGGCGCGTTGAAAGGATTGAAGAATATAAATACAGCTAAAAGAATGCAGATTAAACCGATGAAAAGACTGTGAGTCCACTTAGTATCACCGAGTTTCTTATTTACAAATCCCTGCACAACATCCATAACTCCATGAAGCGCTAATATTATTGCAAATATCACAGATAAGAACGGAATAAATGTATCCGGCGTTATTATTAGGACAAGCCCTATGCCCATTACTATTATACCTATTAAAATTTCGACGTAAGAAATTACACCTCTTCTTTTGTCGAATAAAAATCCTATCAAAGAGATTGCGCCTACAACGATTAAAACAATTCCAACTCCTGTTATTACGGTTTTAAATGCAACTTCGCGATTCAAAACTACTGCTATTCCGAGCACAAACGTTATAATTCCCATTAACAGTGTGCTCCACTTAAATGATTTCATTGTAATACCTCCAAGTCTACCAATTATTAAGGATATGTCCCCTTTTATTTTATGAGCATGGCATCGCCATAGCTGAAAAATCTATATTTATTTGCTATTGCTTCATCATAAGCCTTCATAATATGTTCTTTGTCATATAAAGCCGATATTAACATCAAAAGTGTTGATTTCGGTAAGTGAAAATTAGTTATTAGCGAATCTACTACCTTGAATTTATACCCCGGATATATGAAAATATTCGTTTGCGAGTCTTCCGGTTTTACGAGCCATCTGCCTGATACTTCATCAAAATACGAAGTGCTCTCCAACGTTCTCGTGCTTGTCGTTCCAACGGATATAATACGTTGACCTCTTAAAATCGCTGCATTTATCTTATCCGCTTCGTTTTTGCTTAAACTGTATGATTCAAAATGCATTTTGTGTTCTTCAACTTTTTCACACTTAACAGGTCTGAAAGTCCCTATTCCGACGTGAAGCGTTACTCTGGCTATTATAACACCCTTTTGTTTAAGTTTTTCAAGCAATGATTCTGTGAAATGAAGTCCTGCAGTAGGCGCTGCAACCGATCCGTCCTCTTTGCAGTACACAGTCTGATAATCTTCTTTATCCGAGTCTTGACTTTCTCTTGATATATACGGAGGTAAAGGCATACTGCCTATTTCTTCCAATCTTTCCATAAATATTCCGTCATAATCAAACTCAACAATCCTACTACCTGAATCTCCAAATGATAAAACTTTAGCCGAAAGAGATTTACCCTCTTCATCCGAAAATACTATTACATCTCCAGGCTTTACACGTCTTCCAGGTTTGACAAGAGTTTCCCATTTATCGCCTTCTATTTGTTTAGATAATAAAAACTCTATGTTCGCACCGGTTGACTGTCTTTTCCCGAACATGCGCGCGGGTATTACCTTGCTGTCATTCAGCACCAAACAATCTCCAGCCTTAAAGTAATTTGCTATATCATCAAAACGGCAATGCTCAACGGTATGGTTTTCTCTATCTAATACCATGAGCTTGCATTTATCTCTATCCTTAATAGGAGTTTGTGCGATTAGGGATTCGGGGAGCTCATAATCAAATTCTTGTATATTCATAGTTACCCTTTATTCCCTGCTTCCAATTCATTTCTAATATTAATGTATCAATTTTTTTAACCAAACGTATCAATCTTCCTCATCAACTGTTTCTATATCGAACTCAACCTGAATATCCCTTTGTGGAACATCTATGCCAAGATGTCTGTATGCAAGATCTGTTACCATGCGCCCTTTTTGAGTCCTATACAACAGTCCGCTTTGAATTAAAAAAGGCTCATAAGCATCTTCTATCGTTACTCTCTCTTCGCCTATCGAGGCTGCAATCGTTTCTATCCCGACAGGTCCACCTGCAAATCTCGTTATGATAGAGTCTAAAATTTCCCTATCCAGTTTTTCTAACCCTAACCTGTCTACACCGAGTGCATCTAATGAATTTAACGTTACGGCAATGTCTATCACTTCATTTCCTGATACTTGTGCAAAGTCACGTATTCGCTTTAAGATTCTGTTTGCGACTCTCGGTGTTCCTCGTGAGCATCTAGCCATTTCCAGTAATGCATCATCATCGACTTGAACTCCAAGCATTTTTGATGAACGTTTTATGATTTTCATCAAATCTTCTTGGTCGTATACCTCAAATTTGCTTATAACTCCAAATCTGTCACGAAGTGGTGCTGATAAGCTGCCTGCCCTAGTTGTAGCCCCTATAAGGGTAAACTTTGCTATATCAAGACGTATGGATCTCGCCGAAGGACCTTTGCCTATTATTATATCGAGTTCATAGTCCTCCATAGCAGAATAAAGCACTTCTTCTACCGACCTGTTCAGTCTGTGAATTTCATCTATGAACAGTACATCATTTTCGTTTAAGTTTGTAAGTATAGCCGCAAGATCTCCGGCACGACTTATCGCAGGTCCCGATGTTATCTTGATTTCAACGCCAAGTTCATTTGCAATTATACCTGCCAAAGTCGTCTTTCCTAAGCCGGGCGGGCCATAGAACAAAACGTGATCAAGAGGTTCACCCCTAAGTTTTGCCGCTTCAATAAAGACTTTCAGGTTTTCCTTTACTTCCCCTTGCCCGATAAAATCATCTATGCGCTGAGGCCGTAATCCTTGTTCCTGAAATTCTTCCATATGTGTTGCTCGCGTTTGCGTTATATTGGTTTCCATTTTAGTCTATCTCCATGCGTTTGCTCTTTTATTTATTATAAATTCTTTAGTGCAAACTTAATATAGTCTTCTAACTCAAGTGAATCGCCCTTCACTTTTCCTATTGCCGATGCAGCTTCATTTTTCGTATATCCAAGAGACATTAACGCTTCAAGCGCCTGAGCTCTAACATCCATTTTCTCATTTTCCAAATCTATGAAGTCATATGAAGAATCGTACGAATCGACACTTCCTATCTTATCCTTTAACTCCAATATCAATCGTTCAGCTGTCTTCTTTCCTATTCCGTTAGCCTTGGATATTGACTTTACATCTGAAAATGCTATAGCTTTCTTAAGCTCATCTATAGATAAAACGCTCATTATCGCCATTGCGCCTTTTGCACCTATACCGCTTACCGTTATTAAAAGTTCAAAGACTTCAAGTTCATCTTCGTTGTAAAATCCGTACAGGCTCATGCTGTCTTCCTTGACTACCATAGAAGTATGTACACATGCTTCTTCGCCTTCTGTCATTTTGTAAAACGGAGATCCCGTTTGAATAAATATTCTATATCCTATCCCTGACTGTGTTTGTACCACAATAGTACTGTCGGATTTAATTGAAATATTGCCTCGTACACATCTTATCATTTTCTCTACCTATCGTATGTTTATTTTACACCAACTCACTTACATAAACTAAGCAAATCAGCATAAACAATCCTAAAGTAACAGTTATACATTTTCAACTTATTCAAATACTCTACCTAAACACTCTACTCGTCCTACTGTGACCATGACATATTGCAGCCGCTATCGCATCTGCCGTATCATCAGGTTTTGGAACTTCTTTTAAGTTTAAAATGGTCTTTACCATTGCTTGCACCTGTTTTTTTTCGGCTCTGCCAAAGCCAACGAGCGCCTGTTTTATCTGAAGCGGTGTATATTCGCTAACATCTACATTTCCGTTTGCACACGCCAAAACGGCAACGCCTCGTGCTTCGCCTACCATTATGACAGTTTTAGCATTATTTGTATAAAAAAGTTGTTCTATCGCAGCCTCTTCCGGCTCGTACTTTGCTATTATTGCACTTAGCTTTATATATATCTGTTGCAATCTTTCAGGTGATTTTGTTTTTGAATCAGTAGTTATAGCGCCGTAATCTACGACTTGAAACTTGTTGCCTACCATATCAAGAACGCTCCACCCCATTATTGCATATCCGGGATCTATCCCAAGTATCCTCATATACCCTATCCTCTTATATTTTTCAACCAACAGTATAACATATGAACAAGTGTTTGTCTAACCGCGTTATCCCATTGATATTATTGTATTTTAAATAAAAAAGCCTTATGGTATAATCATCTTTGAAAGAGGTGAAACATGAGCCGTTTAAGACAGAAAAAGATACTTGAAATAATTTCAAAAGAAGAAGTCACAACACAGCAGGAACTCGTGTCTCTGCTCAAAGAAAGAGGTTTTGACGTTACGCAGTCTACGGTTTCCAGAGATATACGAAACCTTAAGCTAAATAAGGTCATGGCAAGATCCGGAAAGTACAAATACGCGATACAATCGCAAAACAGTCTTCCTATTCCGGAGCGCTCTACTCGTATACTTAAGACATCTGTCACTTCATTTACCGCATCAAAGAATTTGCTCGTGCTTCACACTATACCTGCATATGCAAATGTAGTTGCAAAGTCCGTAGATGATATGGCTATTCCGCATATAATCGGAACAATTTCCGGTTATGATACGATTTTACTGATAGTAGATGACGAAAAAAATACGGATGAAGTTTTATCGTATATAAATAACATAATGATAGCGAGGAATCTAAAATAATGATATCTAACATCGAAATATCAAACTTTGCAATAATCGAAAACGCAAGTATCGAGCTTTCAGGCGGATTCAACGTATTTACGGGTGAAACAGGTAGCGGTAAATCCATAGTTATAACTGCTATAAGCCTTGCTATAGGTAGCCGTGCAGATTCTTCGTACGTTAGAAGCGGCAAAGAAAAAGCTACCGTATCTATCATTGGCAGTATAAATGGACAAGATACTGTAATAAGCAGACAGATAAGTAAGTCGGGTCGAAACATCTGTAAAGTAGATGGTCGGTTAGTAACGCTTTCAGAGCTTGCAGAAACGTGTCAACAGATAGCAGACATTCATGGGCAATATGATAACCAGTCTCTTCTTAACAGCGATAACCATATATCCATTTTAGACAATTACGCCAAAGACTCATTATCTTCGCATAAGGAAGCTTACAAAAAACTCTATGCAACATATCTTGATACGAAAACAAAATTGGACAAACTATTAAATTCAGAGAAAAGCATGCTGCAAAAACTCGATTTTTATTCCTTTGCCATAGACGAGATAGATAGAGCAAATCTTAAGCTAAACGAAGATAAAATTCTTGCAGAACACCTTTCATTATTGAAAAACGGCGAAAAAATATCATCGGCAACATCAAAGGCATATCAATTGTTAGACGGCGATTCAGGTGCATTGTCTAATCTTGGACGTGCTATAGACCAATTAAACGATATACGTACATATTCATCAGAACTTGAGACGCTTTCGGATGACGCGTCCGATATATATTATAAACTCGAAGATATTTCTTCCATGATTCGAAATACGATTGACTCCATGACCTTTTCAACAGATGATATAGACGAAACCATCGAAAGAATAGCTCTCATAGATAGACTAAAACACAAATATGCCGATAGTATAGAGGGTATATTGAATTATCGTAACTCAATATTTGCGGAGCGATCACAACTTGAAAATTTTGATTACGAAAAGGATAAGTTAGCAGCACAACTTCAAGCTCAACACGTAGAGTTACTTAAAAAAGCAACTGAAATATCCAATATACGAAAAGATAAAGCGGCAGAATTGTCTTCAAAAATCATTAAGGAACTCTGCGACTTAAATTTTGAAAAGGCTCAGTTTAGTATAGAATTCACTAATTTAAACGAGCCTACGGTAAACGGTATCGATATCGCTGAGATGATGATATCCACAAATCCCGGCGAACCTCTTAAATCGCTTGGAAAGACAGCCTCCGGAGGTGAAATTTCCAGAATAATGTTGGCGATTAAAAAAATCACGGCATCATGCGATAATATCCCAACTTTGATATTCGACGAAATTGACCAGGGAATCAGCGGCAGAACTGCTTCTATAGTCGGCAGGAAATTAAAGGAAATATCGTCTCATCACCAAGTCATATGCATCACACATCTGCCACAGATTGCTGCAAGTGCTGATCACAATTACAAAATCGCAAAAAAAGTAATAGGCGAAAAAACTTATACTGATATTGAAAAACTGAATTATGACGCTAAAGTCGATGAAATAGCGCGATTGTTAGGTGGCGAACACATTACCGAGATGGCACGCAAAAACGCTTTGGAACTAATTAAACTTTCTTGACTAAGTTTACATATTATTTATTACATTAACTTATATCTTGTCAGGGTGAATTTCTGCCAATGAATTAAACTTAATACAAAATCTATTCAAATGGGTAGCCTCACAAAGGCTACCCATTACGACAGTGTTTAAGAAAATATTTTTATGAGGCTTTACTACCACTGAACCTTCCTCATAGGTTTAGGTATGCGCGAGCTGTTTATATTCATGAGCGAATCCGTACACTTCAGTTCGGAAACCAGTTTATCGTCTCCGACAGGATAGAATTTTACCGCATTAGGTTTAAGTGTTCCCCCCATAACTTCATTCAAGCGTGAAGCTTTATACAAAGGCAGCTCATCTTCCATCTCCCTTGCTATATCGTATTCGTCCTCAAAGTCAAAGTCTTCCTCAAATATTCCAGCCAATTCAGTTGCAATTTCCCAGTTTTTAAGTTCAATTTCTTCCACTATTGCAGGTTGAACAGGAAGCAATCGTCTCTCCGTATTTGTAAACGTACCTTCTGAACTCGCTGAGCCCGTTCCCGGAATAAATACACTTGCCTTATTTGCAGTGTCGGTCAGATACAAATCGGATACTGCCATGAACTCTAATCTAGATAAATCAACACCTTCCGGATCTTCACCGAATATCAGTAAACCTTTGACGCCATCTAAAGCATCGGCTCCTTCAACTATTCCAAGGTCTACTATTCCTTGCGAGTTGTTTTTGGATTTAACCAATAGGATACCGTCACGAGGTTTTCCTATGTGACCGGAAATCAAAGCAATTTCAGATATAAGCCTTGCTGCTTCTACCGTCACGACGTTTTGTTGATACACTATCATAGCCTTTTTGGCATTCGCATACATCATGGCGACTTCACGTTCTTCATCAGTAACTGAATGATTTTCAAGTGATTTTACAAAATCATCAAAGCCTTCTTCGTCTGAAGTTCTTCCCATATCCACTATAGCTTTTGCAATGCCCTTTAGAGTCTTTAAATTATTCTCGGTTTCTATTACCTTATGTGCAAATTCAAACTCTGAATTGGCACCTTCAGTATTCAAAACTATTACCTTGGCGCCTGCTTCTGCAGCCTGTTTAATCTTATTCCATATTACAGCACCTCTGCTCTTTATGAATCCCGGAACCAATATCACTTCAGTTGATAACAGTTCATCTATAGTATTAGGTGATGCATCAATGCCCATTACATCTGTAAGAGCATTTTGTCTGTTATTGAAACTTATAGTTTTTGCACCTATTACATTTGCAAACTTTTTAATCGCGTATGCTTCTTCATTAGTATATCTGTCAGATATTGATACTGCAATTGAGCCGGCACCGTGCCTAATCTTAACTGATTCGAGTTTTTTGGCTATCAGCATCAAAGCATCGTGATAACTCGTTTCTTCAAACTCACCCTTAGTATTTTTAATCATAGGGTTTATCATCTTGCCTTCCAAGATTGAAGCATCGAATCCCCACTTACCCTTAGCACAGCATAGACCTTTATTGACTACTCCAGACTTTGATGGATTTGCCTTAACAAGCATATCTCCATATGCTTCCAGATCGAAAGTACAGCCGACCGCACAATTTGCACACGTCGTTTCCGTAACATCGGTGTCGCAAGGAATTTCTTTTACTACGCTTTGAATTTCCTGTATTGCGCCTACAGGGCATACGACTACGCACTGACCGCAACTATCACAGCCACTTTCAAGAAGCGGTTTTTCAAGTTGTGGTTTTACGACCGTATCAAACCCACGGTGAACCAGTCCAAGGGCACCTATTCCCATGACTTCATCACATACTCTTACGCAAAGACCGCAGAGAATACACTTGTTAGGGTCTCTTAAAATGAACGGATGCTCATCTTTAAAATCTATCTTCTGCATTTCGCCGCTAAATCTTTCCGGCTTAACTTTGTAATCGTTAGCGTACTCTACAAGCTTGCATTCGAAATAGTCGTGACAACCGCACTCTAAACAGCGCGATGCTTCACGTACTGCCTGCTCAGGCGTTAATCCGGAATAGACTACTTCTGTAAAATTATCGCTTCTTTCTGCTGCCGTAAGCTGATCGGCCTTTTCTCTAAATAACCTTTCCCTGTCTTCAAATGTCTTCTCAGTAATGTCATCCTTCTCGACATAATATCTCGGTACGTATTTGATTTCTTTTCCATTTAGATAGGCATCGATTATATCGGAAGCTTTATGAGCATCAGCGATAGCTTCTACAGCAATAGAAATCTTATCGTTTCCGCAGTCTCCTCCTGCAAATACACCGGGTATACTCGTCATAAACGTGTCAGGATCGTAAGATATAGCACCTCTTTTAGTCTTATCAAGGTCAAAGCCCTCTGAGTTTACAGCTTGACCGATTGCTAAAATTACCGTATCTACATCGAGAACTTCGGTCTTTCCTTCAACGGGAACAGGTTTACGTCTGCCGGAAGCATCAGCTTCTCCCAATTCCATTACCTGCAGTACGATTTGTTTAACGTGTCCGTTTTCGTCCTTTACGATTTCAATCGGATTTGTTAGATTCTTGAAGATTACTCCTTCTTCTTCGCCTTCCTCAATTTCTATCATATCGGCAGGCATTTCGTTTTTTGTTCTTCTATATATATTATATACTTTTTTCGCACCGAGCCTTACAGCCGTACGACATGCGTCCATAGCCGTATTACCGCCGCCTACAATGGCGACTTTCTTACCGATTTCAATATGACGATTTCTAACTACAGCTTCAAGGAAATTTATTCCGCCGATTACTCCGTCCGCATCTTCTCCCTTGCAGCCTACACCCGTCGAAAGCCAAGCGCCTATTCCTATCAAAACAACGTCGAAATCATTTCTTATGGTTTCAAACGAGATATCCTCGCCAATCTTAGTATTGGTTATCATCTCCACACCCATTGTTTCAATGATATCTATCTCTGCATCTAACACTTCCTTCGGTAGCCTATATTCAGGTATTCCGTATCTCATCATGCCGCCGAGTTTAGGCATAGCATCAAAGATTGTAACATCATGACCTTTTTGGCGCAAGAAATATGCAGCCGAAAGACCCATAGGGCCTCCCCCTATGATTGCGATACTCTTTCCTGTCTCCTCGTCTATATGAGGAATGAAATTCTCCGCTTCGCTCAAATCCATGTCGCCTGCAAATCTCTTTATCATAGCTATGGATATAGGCTTATCTACGAGTCCCCTTCTGCACGTATCTTCGCAAGGATGAGGACATACTCTTCCTATCGATGCCGGAAGCGGTATTCTATCCTTAATCAATTCATTTGCTTTCTGGTGTTCGCCATTTGCAACGAGACCTACGTAGCCTTGACAGTCGGTATTAGCAGGGCAACCTTTCATACACGGAGCTACACAATCACCGTAGTGATTCGAAAGCAAAAGTTCAAGATTGGTTTTTCTCGATTCCATTACTCTTGGAGTTTTTGTCATTACAACCATGTTCGGTGAAATTTCGGTAGCACATGCCTTACATAGTTTAGGATTTCCCTCAACTTCCACTACACACAATCCGCAAGCTCCATATATAACCGTTCTTTCGTCATAGCATAAAGTAGGTATGTGTATATCATTTTCTTTAGCCACTTCGAGAATAGTCTGCCCAGGCAAACCTATTACTTCTTTGCCATCTATGTTCAATCTATATTCTTTCATAACCTTATCACCTACTCTTTCGTTATAGCACTAAACTTACATGTATCTTGACATCTTCCGCACTTTATACAAAGTTCCTGGTTGATTTCATGCTTATTCTTAACTGAACCTGTAATCGCATCTACAGGACATTTTCTTGAACATGCCGTGCAGCCTACGCACTTATCGGTGATTTCAAATTTTATCAGCTCTCTACATGATTTAGCCGTACACTTATGATTATAAATATGGTCTTTATACTCATTTTTAAAATACTTTATAGTTGTAAGTACAGGATTTGGTGCAGTCTGTCCCAATCCGCACATGGAGCCGTCTTTTATCTTTACTGCAAGTTCTTCGAGCAATTCGATATCACCGTCTTTACCTTTACCCTCGGTTATACGCTCCAAGATTTCCAGCATACGCTTCGTGCCTATTCTACAATAGTTGCACTTACCACATGATTCTTTTCTCGTAAAATCGAGGAAATATCTTGCCATATCAACCATGCAGGTATCCTCGTCCATGACTATCATTCCGCCTGAACCGACAATTGCACCCGTTTTATTTATGTCTTCGTAAGTTACAGGAGTATCTATTAAGTCTGCAGGTATGCAGCCACCGGAAGGACCTCCCATTTGAACGGCTTTAAAACTCTTATCGTTCTTGATTCCGCCACCTATGCCATATATGACATCATTTAAAGACAGCCCCATAGGAACTTCTGCCAGACCGCCCTTTTTGATTTTGCCTGCGAGGGCAAATACTTTTGTCCCTTTTGATTTTTCTGTTCCCATATCTCCGAATGCTTTACCGCCGTTTAAAATGATCCACGATACATTTGCAAACGTCTCAACATTATTTATGTTCGTAGGTTGCTGCCAATATCCTTTTGCGGCAGGGAACGGAGGTTTTAATCTCGGCATACCGCGTTCACCTTCGAGTGAAGCTATCAGAGCAGTCTCCTCACCACATACGAAGGCACCCGCACCTGCCTTAATCCTTAAATCAAAGTCGTATCCGCTTCCAAAAATATTTTTACCGAGATACCCTTTTTCGCGCGCTTGCTCCATCGCTATTTCAAGTCTGCTTATCGCTAAAGGATACTCTGCACGGCAGTAAATTACGCCTTCCGTTGCACCCATAGCAAAGCCGCCTATAATCATGCCTTCTATAACTGAATGCGGATCGCCTTCGAGAACGGATCTATCCATAAATGCGCCAGGATCACCTTCATCAGCATTACATACTATATATTTGTTTTTACCGCTGTTTTTCTTTGCAGCGTCCCATTTAAACCATGTTGGGAAGCCTGCTCCGCCTCTACCTCTTAGTCCTGAAATTTTGATTTCATCTATGACTTCATCTTGCGTCATAGACGTGACTACTTTCTTTGTGGCCTCATACCCACCTACAGCAATATAGTCGTCTATTACTTCGGGATTTATAACACCGCAGTGTCTAAGCACTATTCTCTTTTGCTTTTCTATGAAGGCTTTATCTTCAGATTGAACCATGAAATCTTCAACCGGCTTCTTGCCTATTATGTGTTCTTTAACTATTCGTTCAACCTTATCCGGCTGTACCTGTACATATCGGGTCATATCATCGTCATCATCGTATACATCGACTATAGGTTCTAAATAACACGTGCCTACACAACCTGTGGTTGTTAGTTCTGCAGATACTTTTTCAGATTCCAATGCTCTTACGAATTCTAATTCCGTTTTCTTTGCACCTGATGCAATTCCGCAGCTTCCCTGACCTATTATAATCTTCATTGAAGCACCTCCTGAGATTCTTTCTCTAAATCCTTCAATATCTTAACTGCGGAGTCTTTACTTAAATTCCCATACGTTTCATTACCGTCTGTCGTCTGTATCATCATAACAGGTGCTAATGAACAGCACCCTAGACATGCGACGTAATTCAATGTGAATAGACCGTCTTTCGTAGTTTCACCATCTTTAATATTAAGATGTTCGCTGACAGCTTCACCTATTGAATCTGAACCGTTAACATGACATGCCGTTCCTTGGCACATCATTATCAAATACTTACCTATAGGTTGCAGTCTAAATTGAGCATAGAAAGTTGCGACCCCATAAATCTTTGCAGGGGCAATTCCTGTAATCTCTGAAATATAGTTAATCGTTTCTAAAGATAGGTAACCATAGATTGATTGAGCCTTTTGAAGAATAGTAATCAAACTCCCCTCGACCTTAGCGTATTTTTCAAGAGTAGGATTCAACTCTTGAAACTTATCATTAAGTTCGGGATTACTTTTCAAACACATAATCCACCTCCATAAATAATAAAATTATCATGCGTACTATGTTACTATTATATCTATTTTAGACTCGAAAAGCAAACCGTGAAACCCTTATATTTCCTTTTTTTTGAACACATTGAGCTCACATAGCAGGATAGTTATAACTAATATAGCTCCTCCTAAATACGATTTTGTCGTTAGCACTTCACCCGCAAATAAATATGCAACTATACTCGCAAAAACGGGTTCCAATGTAAATATAACACCTACACGAGATGCCGTCGTATATTTTTGAGCTATCGTTTGAACGATAAAGGCTAATCCCGTACAAAATATTGCTAGAAAACTGACGTAGAACCATACCTGTGCAGTCCTGGGAAGTTGTGGAGTTTCAAAACCTAAGGCCAATATGCTCATCAGAACTCCTGTAACTCCGAGCTGAAAAACACCTATCTGATAAGCATTAACATCTTCTCTCTCCAAAGCTTTAGATGTAATCGATAAATCAACAGCGTATGCAACAGTACAAAATACACAGAGCAAATCTCCAAATATCGTCGTCGTATTTATAGAAAAATCGTCCTTCATAGTAAGAAGTGCTATTCCGCAAAATGACATAGCTACTATCAATATCATTTTTTTCTGAGGCTTTTTACCATACATTATAAACTCAACAAAAGGCACGAATACCACCGTCAATGCACACAAAAACGCGGCATTTGACAAGGTCGTATATATAACGCCGAAAGTTGCTCCTGCATATACAAATACGAGTGCAGTCCCTATCATTATGCTGTATTTAATAGTAGCTTTGCTTGGATTTTTTAATTGTTTGAAAGTCAAAATTACTGCAACCGCAAATGCTCCGAGAAAGCGCAGTGCATTAAGCGTTAAAGGACCGACCTCATTTAGAGATAAATCCATAAAATAATACGATACCCCCCACCCTAATGTAACCAACACGAGCATTAGGTCTGCTTTAATACTGTTACTCAATCATTTACACTCCTATCATATATTTGCAATAAGAAGTTCAATTGCAAGGTTAGGTTTCAAGAGTCCGCTTTTTATATTTTTGTCACACTCGTATGCGGACATTAAAATCGTTTTTACCTTGTTTATAGAATACTTATTTAAAAACGGCATCATTTTTTTTACTCTATATCTATGCACGCCTATGACGTTTGCTATATCATCAAAATTGCTTATTCTCAACGAGTATTGAACGTCTTTTACCGATAACAATAATTCGAACTGAGATATTATATTGCCTAAGAGCTTTCGTTCGCCTTCAACGCTTGACATTATGTTTTTTGCTATTTTAAACGCACGCGTCTTGTCGTTTTCAATTATACTGTCCATAAAATCAAATATGTAGCTTTCCTCGTCTCCTATTATCGAATTTAGAATATCGTTTCCTGAAATTTCGCCTGATGTTGTAAGCGCGACGAGTTTATTTAAATCACCTCTTAAAGAATAAAGGTCATAATCACTATCCTTATTAAGATATCCTGTCATATCGATTATCATCTGTAAATTATGATTGCTTATTTTTAGCCCTGCTCCGCTGATTTGCTTGCGAATAAAAGCTTTTAACGCTTCTCTGTCCAAAGTCTTAAAGTCATACGCCTTACCACTTTTTACAATGCGTTTAACGGATACTTTTCTCATATCTATAACGTCGGATACGAATATCAAAATCGTGCCGGGAATACCAAGTTCAATCAACGAGTTTAACTCTTCTTCGTCACTACCGAGAGTTTGATTCGCGGATTTATTTAATAATACCTTATTCTTTACCAGCACAACCTTTCTTTCAGAAAAAAGGCTGTAAGTTCGGCACGCATCAAGAATACGCCCTGCAACCTCGTTATCCGCAATATCCTCATCTATGGTTACCATATCAATAGCTGAAACATTAGGATCAATGTATTTTTTAGATACTTCTTCAACAGCCCAATCTATGAGATATCTTTCTTTACCGTACAAAATAATCGTATTTGCGAGTTTGTCACTTGATAAATCTCTTTGAAACGTTTTGTATGCGTGTTCTTCTATCTTTTTTGAGTACATACCTTTATTATTCTTCCATTATCTATTATTATTCCCACTGCACCATCAAGGTCAGTTCTGTATACAATTATATCTCTCTCGTTCATTTTTTCAATTATCGAAGGATGCGGGTGCAAATAATTATTGTACTTACCTACTGATATTACTGCAATATCAGGATTCACCACATCTAAAAAAGCATCCGACGTACTGTACCTGCTTCCGTGATGTGCCACCTTAAGTATATCACAACTGAGAATATCTGTATTATAATATTTCTCAATCAACTTCGCCTCTACCTCACTGCTTATATCCCCGGTTACTAAAATTTCCACTCCGCTACAATGAACCTTGAACACAGAACTCATTTCATTACCTTTATGCTCCGAGAAGTCATTCTCTATCGGCCACAATACTTCTATAAAATCATTTTCGTCTATTTGAATTATATCGCCACACTTAGCATAGTTTACGATTTCTTCAACATTGTAACTATTTGAAAGTTGCTCTATCCCAAGATAATGGTCCGTATCCATATGCGTTATCAATGCTAAATCAATATCTGATACACCGTTTTTGAGAAGATAGGGTTTTAATACCTTTTCTCCCATATTAAAATCAATTCTTCCACCTCCGTCTATTAACACATCTAAATCCCCTGAAAACTTTATATGCGTGCAATCGCCTTGTCCCACATCGACAAACACAATTTGTGCTTTATCAAAATCACTTTTATCAGCGCCTATAGATATTAAAATTAACATCGCGATTATTAAAACCGTGCCTATTATAGCCCTCTTGTCGCGCCTATTATGAATATGTATTGCAAAGAATTCCGATGATATCAAAAATATCGTAGCATATAAACACGAAATCACTACCAATGAAGGCGAACAGAGATTTGCCACAAATCTTCCGTTTAAATATATATAAGTATTACCTTCTAAAAGCATTTCGCTCAAACTGTTCATAATCCTTATGAATACAAAAGGCAAATGGTTGACTAACGAAAACCATATAAACGAAACTATGCCGATCGGCACGTAAACTCCGGTTATGGCTACCACAAGTATATTATTGAATATCGCCATTGGAGAAAAAATATTAAAGGCATATATCAGGTACGGCGTTATCGATATGTTAATACTCAAAATCAATGCTATCTTACGATTCATAATTCGACTCAACTGAGGGAAAAGAAATGATATGCCCATCATAGCAATAAATGACATTATATAACTCGCTGAAAATATTGAAAAGGGATTCATTATTATCATTACTGCCGATATAACCGCAAGAGCTGTTGCAAAATCAAATTTATAATTTCCGCGGTCGGCAAACATCTTAATAACTATTATGCAAAATGCCCTAAAAACAGGTATGCTCCACATTGCCGCCGTTGAATATATAGTTATAAAAATAATAAATACTGCATCTAAAATCTTGGAATTCATCTTATTTTTGATGGCTCTATATGCTAAATATAAAATGCCTATATGAAGTCCGCTTACCGCCAGTATATGCGCCGTTGCATTACCCCTAAATTCCTTAAGCGTATCTTCATCTATCGCGTCATCTAAACCGAACAGTATTCCATACATCAAATTATGCGTGTCTTGATTAAGCGCAATTGAATCTACAAAATTTGTCCTATATTCATATATCATTTTTTTTGCTGATAATATAATACTGCCGTTATTACCATATATATCGACAGTTATATTTTCCGCATGTATCTCAAAATCTATCCCTTTAGAATATAGCCAATTTCTAAAATTAAAGCACCTCGGATTTGTATTAACTTCAGGCATTCTTGCCTCCCCTATTACGGTTAACGTCTGTCCTATCATTTTATATTCAGCATATTTTATAAATGATTTGTCATTTACATATAGGAGCGCTTTCGGTTTTACAATTTTATACGGTTCCTCTCCAAATTTAACAACGTTATTACCCTCCTTTATTTCAATAATTTCACACATCAAGTTTTTCTTACCCGAACCGTTGTTATATACGTCAGTAACTACTGCTTTAAACTCAACATGACTACCTTCAAATTGTTTAGGAATTGCCTTTGCCTCGCTATTTATGGATATAATCATCACAATCATTCCCAATAAACAAGCAAGCGTGAGCATTAACTTGGTCTTGTATAAACAGTCAATCAAAATCACAAATGACACTAATGCCATTAAAAACACAAGCCCTTTGTCATAATACAAATATGATATTATAACTCCAAATATCATCGATATAACCGATACGAAAACTTTCCTTCTAAACAATTTGATACCTCTAATTGAAATTCTAACATTTTCCCCTTTTCGATATCCGATGATTTATGTTTTTTCTATACTTTGATTTACAGATATGTTATACTGTGCCTGTATATTTTATTTAAGGGAAAGGATTTTGGTTATCATATGAGTAATAAAGGCAATGATAATAAGCTGCGCCGTTGGGATGATTTGTTTGAAAACGATAATAACGATACACCCCAAGATAATTATGGCGAAGCTTTATCTACACAAGATACTGATGATTCACCCAAAGAAAATCTTTCAGAGTCAAATTACGACACAAATATTGATAAGATTGAGAGCGCTTCATCAGAAAATCTTTCAGGATCACATGACGACACAAATATAGATCCGGCTGAAACTGCTTCATCAAGCGATGATGTCGATGGGATAAATTCCTCTAACGACTCGAACGTAGAAAATACAGTTATATATAAAATGTCTGCCGATGAAATAGAATCGGTGGAAACCGCTTGGGAAGAAAAAATCGCATCAACAGAAAATGTCAGCCCCGCTAAATCCAGTTCAGATGATAATACGGGTGCGGACAATATAAGATCTGAAAATACGGGTTCAAATAATACTGTTGATTCTGATGACAATATTGCAATTGCAGTTTCAAGCAGTAACCCTGAACCCTCATCCGACCTCTACTCGAACGATGCGAATCAATCGAAAGATGATGAGAAATCGGAATCTGAATTAAGTGCTGCTACTGTAGCTACGAAGTCCGGTCGGTCGAAACGTTCAGCAAGGAGAAGATCAAATAAAGAAAATACATCAAATGAAAATATGAACAAACAAAAGAAAAAAGACAAAAATAAAAAGAAAAAGAAACCTATATTCCTAAGGATACTAAAGTGGTTTTTAGTTCTGCTGCTTATAATAGTAATATTTGGCGGCGTTGCCGTTGCAGGAATAGTCTATTCGATATTATCGGATGCACCTGCAATCGATCCTACATCTATAAATGATACACTTACAGAAACGTCGATAATGTACGATGAAGACGGCAATAAAATAGATACGATATTTATGAGCAAAAACCGTAATCTAGTGAAGATAGCGGATGTCCCTATCATGGTTCAAGAAGCTTTCATTTCACTTGAAGATAAATCATTTAGAGAACACCACGGCTTTAACTTCATAAGAATCGTGGGTGCTGTTAAAGATGCACTTGTTACAGGTGGTCAAATCAGCGGTACGAGTACGATAACCCAGCAACTTGCGCGTAATGTATATTTACCTGATCAGCAGTTCGATCACAGCTACTCCAGAAAGATTACGGAAGCATATTACGCCATGCAAATTGAAAAAGCGCTTTCCAAGGACGAAATTTTAGAAACGTATCTAAATACTATATATTTCGGCTACGGGTGTTACGGTGCACAGACCGCATCTATAAACTACTTCGGAAAGGAATTAAGCGATATAAGTATTGCACAGGCAGCGGCACTTGCAGCACTTCCTCAGCTTCCTGATACTTACGAACTCGTTACATATATTCCTGGAGGCAATCCTGATGAATATGCAGATGTCCTTCTCAATCAGACAGACACGGGCATATTCATAATGAATGATAAGAGTAAGGAACGTAGAGAAATATGTCTCGGACTCATGCTTGAACAAGGCAAGATAACTGAAAGCGAATATGAAACAGCAATCGCTACACCTCTCATAGACATGCTCGATCCTGAATATGAACGTTTTGATTTCAGTGCTGATTACTTTGCAGACTATACCATTGGTGAAGTAATATCAGACCTTATGGAAGAAAAAGGAATGACCCTCGATCAAGCACGTTCAACGGTCTATTCGGGTGGTATACAAATCTATACAACAATGGATCCTCAAGCGCAACAAGTAATTATAGAAGAATTCGCAAATCCTGAAAACTACCCAGGAGTACTGCCTTGGTATGATTCGGATTCAAATATACTCGATGAATACGGAAATGTTCTACTGTACTACTTAGGACACTACTTTGATGATGAAGGTATGTTTACTCTGCCTGCCGGCAACGCAACAAGACAGGCAGACGGTTCCTTGATTATAACCCCGGGAATAGATTTAAACGTCTATACAGTTACGGTTGACGGTGAAGAAGATTACAGCTTGGAATTTAAAGATTACTACGAATTTGATGACAACTGGCAACTTTATAGCGTCCAAGGTGGTTATATAAATATACCTGCGGAATACAAATCGAGAGATTCAGAAGGCAATCTCATAATTTCTGCGGACTTCTTCAATGATGAAAATTACGAAAACTTCATGACATTTAATGAAGACGGCTCAATCACTATACCCCCTTCTTCATATACGCTTAGGGATAAAGTTATGCAACCTCAAGCTGCCATGACTATAATTGAAAATTCGACCGGTCATGTTAAGGCAATAGTGGGCGGACGTGGAACGAGCGGCAGAATGATATATAATCGTGCAAACAACGTGCGTCAACCGGGGTCTTCCATGAAACCTCTTGGAGTATACTCCGCAGCTCTACAGCAAAGTTACGAAGAAGCTTCTGCCGGCAGATTGCATAATTTTACCGATTTCGGTATAGATAAGCAGGGCGATAAATTATGGGGAGATTATATTACCGCAGGTTCTATAGTTATAGATGAAAAAACGGTAATAAACGGAAGCGTCTGGCCACTTAACTTCGACAGAACTTATTTCGGTGCAAAAACATTTAGAGAAGCTATGCAGATGTCATTGAACACTTGTGCAGTTAAAATATGGATGCAAGTCGGCGTTGATTACTCATTGCAAAACATAAAGAATTTCGGTATAACTACGCTTGTCGAGGACGGTGATTATAATGATCTTAACTCCGCAGCCCTTGCACTCGGTGGAATGACTAACGGTGTGACTACCGTCGAAATGGCAAGTGCATATAGCGTATTTCCAAATAACGGCGTCAGATACGATACGTGTCCTTACACTAAGGTTTTGAATCGCGACGGTTCCGTACTTCTTGAAAACAACCCTGAAATGCATGAAGTATTGGATCCCGGCGTGGCGTGGATTATGGGAGATATATGTAGAAGTGTAGTTCTGTACGGCGGTGCATATAACGCTGCAATAGACGGAGTATTCGTAGCCGGAAAAACGGGTACTACGAGCAATACTTACGATGACTGGTTTGACGGATTTACGCCAAATTACACAGCCTCACTTTGGATAGGAAACGACTTCAATATATCACTTGATGCACACAGTATTGCCGCCACTTATATGTGGAGTAAGATTATGAGCCGAATAGATGCAACATACGAAGGCGAACGAATGAGCATGCCGAGTAACGTACTGTATATAAACGGTGAATATTACCTAAGCGGTACACAAAGCGGTCTGATAAGCAAAGATGATATAAGTAAAACAGCAAATATATGTTCAGATACCGGTCTTCTCGCTACTCCTGAATGCCCTAACCAAGTTTCTAAGACATTCTACATGTACGATAAGGAAGATCCTGAATCTGGAGAAGATGACCCTACAGATGACACCGGTGCACCTCGTTACCACTGCTATATACACAATAACGATCCTGCACAATACGAAGTCAGCCCTGATAAACTAGAAGAAGTTCTAAAGAGAATACAAGAGGAAAAGGCTGCGCAAGAGGCTGCAGAACAAGCTGCACAGGAAGCAGAGAACAACAACCAGAACGGTGGAAATTCAGATAACGGTAATGGAGATGGTTCAGGTGGCGGAACAGGCTCAGGTGATGATTCCAGTTCAGGTGATGATTCCGGTTCGGGCGGCGGTTCAGGTTCAGGCAGTGGTTCCTCAGGTGGCTAAAATATAGCCTGTACACTTTTTAATAAGACACTTGTAGACTTCTAAAGCTCGGTCAACATGACCGAGCTTTATGCTCTCAATTCTATGCTTATATTACAATTTTATGCTTTACTGGGCTAAGTTTTTCAACTTAGCCCAGTCGCTGTAGAAAATATAACATCATCTATTCTAATATAGATCTAAACTCCTTTATTCTCTTTTTAACGTCACTACATTTAAATACAGCAGATCCGGCTACGAGGATATCACAACCCGCCTCCTTTAAGATTTTCGCATTATTTAATGACACCCCACCATCGACTTCAATTGCAAAGTTATAATGGTTCTTTTCTCTAATGGAATCCAACTTCTTAATCTTATCAACTGAACTTGCTATGAAACTTTGCCCTCCAAATCCGGGGTTAACTGACATTATCAAGACCAAATCCAAATCCTCGAATATATACTCTAAAGTTTCAACAGGGGTTGCAGGATTCAGCGCTACACCGGCTTTAACGCCCTTTGACTTTATATTCCATATGCTCCTATGAAGATGCCTGCATGCTTCTTGGTGAATCACTATGTATTCCGTTTTAGGTGTGAGAAAATCATCTATATAAAAATCAGGATTTTCAATCATCAGATGTATATCGTAAGGCGCAGTATCGAGCTTATCTAAAGATTTCATTACAGATGCACCGTAACTTATGTTTGGCACAAAGTGACCGTCCATAACATCTATATGAAGATAATCCGCTCCACTTTCAGTAACTGCCATAGCTTCTTCTCCAAGCTTTGAAAAATCAGCCGATAAAAGAGATGGCGAAAGTTTTATCATCTTGTTCCCTCCCGTATTTCATTCAAACACGATATATATGAATCATATCTCGTCGTTGCTATTTTACCATTTGTCACAGCATTCTTAACTTCACACTCAGGCTCATTTATGTGTCTACAATTTCTAAATCTACACAGTGTTGAAGCCTTTTTTATCTCCGGAAACAAAGCTCCTAAATCAGATTCATCTACTGATTTCAAATCAAAAGAAGTGAATCCCGGAGTATCAAATATATAGCCGTTTCCACATTTAAAAATTTCAACATGCCTAGTGGTATGACGCCCTCTTAAAGTCTTTTCACTCAACGTTCCCGTCTCTGCATATGCAGTTTTAACGATACGATTTATTAAAGTGGATTTTCCTGAACCCGAAGGTCCTGCAAAAGCAACGCTGCTCGATGATACTGTATTGATAATGCTCTGAATACCCTCACCTGTCATCGCGCTTACTTCTATCACTTCATAAACGCACTCGTATTTTGTGACTATCTCTTTAAGTTCTTCTTTTGTTACCAAATCGGTTTTATTTATACATAAAATAGGTTTCACATAGTTTTTTTCGGCAGTCGCGAGTAACTTATCTATAACTAAAAAGTTAATCTCAGGCTCTACAATCGAACAAACAACTATCAACTTATCTATATTTGACACAGGTGGTCTTGAAAATTCATTGCGACGAGGTGATATGCTTTCTATCCTAGCATCACTTTGCTCATCATCTATAGCTATTGTTACGATATCCCCAACAACTAAAAGCTTCCCTTTATTTCGAAATATCCCACGTCCTTTTGCACGAAATACTCCATATTCCGTATCAACATAGTAAAACCCGGCAATACCTTTTATCACTCTGCCTTTTATAATTCTATTCTCTTGCCGTTCAAAGACTTCCATATGCCCTTAAACCGTTATTGCCCTATCCAAAGTAGTATTTGAGCACCTTCCTCAACCATATCGCCGGCATTTAACGATTGCTGAAGTACCACACCTATTTGTTCCGGATCTTGAGCCGTCATAGTATCTATTACGACCGAAAATCCTTGTGATTCAAGCAAATCTATTGCCGATTGCTCGGCATATCCAAGTACATTTGGAACCGTAACTATCGTTGCTGAAGCGGCTTCTCCCACCCATACATCTACAGTTGAACCCGGCTCATATTCAGAATCCGGATTAGGATACTGCCTTTGTATCTTATCGACCTGGGAACTGTCCTCTACAGTTTCAGGCGTAACGTTGCCGAGATAGAATCCCGCTGCCTCAAGCGTACTTTGTGCTTCGCTTACACTCATGCCGGTTAAATTAGGTATTATTTCTGTAGACTTTTTCTTGCTTATAACTATATCAATTTTAGTTCCTTTTTTTGCAGTTTCCCCTGCCGCCGGATTCTGTGAAATTATTATGCCCGGAGGATTACTCCTCGTTTCTTCATATGATATACTACCAAGCTCATAGCCGTGAGATTCGAGTATCGCATTTATTGCATCTTCATCTGTAAACTCTTTATCTACAAGTTTTGGAACTATTCCTTCACCTTCACCTTTACTTATATTAACAGTTATTATATCGCCTTTTTCAAGCTCTGTTCCAGGTTTAGGGAATTGGTCAGCTATCTCGTTCTTCTTAAACTCATCGCTGTTTACGCTTTCACCCTTTACGATTTCAAGACCCATAGCCTTTAGCAACTCCTTTGCCTCTTCGTAAGTTTTTCCTGAAAGATCAGGGGCTTTAATCTCTATATTCCCAGCGCTTAATATAACTGTTATAGTTCTTCCTTTTTTGACTTTCATGCCACTTATAGGTGATTGTGACACAATATGTCCTTCTTCTATTTCCTCGCTTGCCACGGCTTCTTCCTCTTTATCAATGTTTAAGCCCTCTTCTTGTAAAACGAGTTTGGCTTCTTCGTATGTCATGCCTTTTAAATCAGGTACTTTCACCTCTTCGGGCGAGCCTAAAAGGAATACAACGGCAATTATTCCTAACAACAATAAAACCCCTGCACCGATACCTAAGCCTAGAAATAATTTCTTATTTTTTTTCTTATCCTCATTGATATTTTTCATTCCTTTTTTATTCCTCATATCACTGTCCGATTCCTTATCTTTTATGTTATTTACAGGAACATTCTCCGTAGATTCTTCTTCCTTAAGTGCAACTGAACTGCCTGTTCTGGCTCCCGCTAAGACCTTATCCCCCACCATATTCGATAAAAATTCAAGGTTAGTAAGATCTTCAAGCATAGCATCCGCAGACGCATATCTACTTGTTTGAAACTTATCCGTAGCCTGCATGACTATTTTTTCAAGTGCCGGTGGTATATTCTTTGCCAATTTTGATGGCGGAACTATTTCCTGATTTATATGCTTAAGTGCCACTTCAATTGGAGTTTCGCCGTCAAATGGAACTCTACCCGTCAACATTTCATATATAACTATGCCTAATGAATATATGTCAGTTCTCGCGTCCACATACGAACCTCTTGCCTGTTCAGGAGAAAAATAATGCACTGAACCTATAATTTTACTCGTTTCAGCAACCATAGTGGAGTTACTGACAGCTTTTGCAATACCGAAATCCGTCAATTTTGCAGTACCGTCTTTTGTTATAAGTATATTATGAGGTTTTACATCTCTATGTATAATATCGTGCTTATGCGCCAAGGACAGCGCTTGAGCCATCTGCTTTGCAATATCAATTACAGTCTTATAATCTAAGGAGCCTTTCTCCTCAATTATTTCAGAGAGAGGTCTTCCGTCTATCAACTCCATTACTATATAATTTATGCTGCCAGATTTTCCAACATCGTATATAGCAACAATGTTGGGGTGCTGTAAACCTGCCGCTGATTGTGACTCTCGTTTAAAACTATCTACAAACTGATTATCACTCGTATATTCAGGGCGTAAAATTTTTATTGCAACGTATCTATTCAAGAGTCTGTCTTTGCTCTTGTATACGACTGCCATTCCACCTTCGCCGATTTTTTCTATTAACTCATATCTCCCTGCAAGCATTTTACTCATCAATACCACCTCCGGTTAACTTAACACATATCACCGTTATATTATCTCTTCCTCCGTTTTCGTTAGCAAGGTCTACCAGCATATTGCATGTATCGGACATGCTTAGATCTTTGCTTAAAACCTTTTCTATGACTTCGCTTCCAACCTCTCCGTACAATCCATCGGTACAGAGCAAAATCACATCGGACGAAGTTAAGCTAATTTCATATATATCCGGTTCAACCATTGATTCCGCGCCTACAGCGCGTGTTATCATATTTTTCTCTTCGTGATTTCTCGCATCGGCTCTCGATATCACTCCGGCCTTTACGAGTTCATTTACATACGTATGATCCTCTGATATCTGAATGAGCGTTTCTTCCCTATATATATACGCCCTGCTGTCACCTACATTAGCAATATACAGCTTACCGTCATTTATACAGGCAACTATAAGAGTCGTTGCCATTCCCCTGTTTTCTATATATTTCTGTGCAAGGTCATACACTCTATAGTTCGCATACTGAACAGTTTTTTTAAGCTGTTCACAGACATGTTCTGACGATATTCCGTTTTCTTCTACATACTGCGCCACTTCATTGACTGCTGTCCTGCTCGCAATTTCTCCTGATTTATTTCCGCCGACACCATCAGCGATTATAAACAAGTTATCATTTTTTAAGACAAAAAATGCATCTTCGTTATTTGTTCGTCTGGCTCCCTTATCCGTCTTAAATCCTACATCCATTCAAATGTCTCCTTTATGCCTTACACTTCATCAGGCAAGCGTAAAATCCGTCTTTGCCGTCTCTAAAAGGTAGCAATAACCTCTCGACTGTTTTTTCAAAGTTATCGTGAGATTGTAAAAATTTTTTAATTACATCTTCATTTTCAAACTTATTTATGGTACACGTGCTGTAAAGTAACTTCCCACCCTTTTTAACGTATTTACTTACATTATTTAAAATGCTAAGTTGTTCAGATGCAATGACTTTTCCGCTATCGCTAAAATCCTTATACTTTATTTCCGGCTTGCGTCTTACGACACCTAATCCGCTACAAGGTGCATCTACGAGCACGCAATCCGCCTTACCAATTAACTCCTTAATGTTTTCCTTTGCATCTGCAACTTGAGTCTTAATGCATTCAAGATCAAGCCGCTTTGCTTCCTTATCTATCAATTTTATTCTCGATTTATATTTATCGAATGCCAATACGCTTCCGGTACATGACATTTCCTCTGCAATCGCAAGTGTCTTCCCTCCCGGTGCAGCGCAGACATCAATCACCGTATCTGAAGGCTTCACCTTTAACATATCTACAATCATACACGATTCTTCACTTTGTATAGAGAATTTACCGTCTTTAAACTGGGTTAAATTCGTTATTCCACTTGCCTTAATATCAAGACATCTGTTACTCAAGTTTGAATCTTCAAATTCAATATTCTCAGCCTCAAGTTCTTTTTTAAAATCATGCGGTGTTATCTTTGATATGTTTATCCTTATAAATAATGGTGGCGATGTATTCACAAATTTAAGATACTTTTTCGCGTTATCCAATCCGTACTGTTCAATAAGCATTTTGATGATAGATTCATCGCACGAATATCGTATGCTTAAATATTTGATTATATTTTCTTCTCTATCAGGTAGCTTCAGTTCATTTCTATTTCGTATGTATGCACGCATAATTGCATTTACAAACTTATCCCTACCTTTTAATATTTTCTTGGAGAAGTTTACAGTTTCATTTACGGCTGCATAGTCAGGAACCGAATTCATAAATATGATTTGAAAAATTCCTAGCCTTATCATAATCAATACTTTAATGTCTACTGATTTTATCCCTTTATCTATCAACTGATCCAAAATGTAGTCTAAATAAAGCTTATTCTCTATCACACCGTATACCAATTCGCGAACGAACGGTTCAGAATCAATGTTACCTTTTAGCATAGCATTTTTAAGCTCTATATTCGAATACGCACCCTTTGTCTCTATTTCGAGCAATATTTGATACGCAATCTCTCTATCGCTTGCCATTACCTGCTTCTCCCCCTTATAATCAGAAGCCTGATAAGGTTTACTAAGGCTACAGCAGTGGCGGCAACATACGTTAACGCCGCAGCGGATAATACTTTTTTGCATGCAACTGCTTCCTCGCCATAAACGATATTGCTGTTTTTGAGATAATCCATAGCACGTTTACTTGCATTTAACTCTACCGGTAAGGTTACCATATGAAATATTACGACTGCAACGAATATCAATATTCCAATGTTAAGAAGAAACATTCCCATCGTGTTCATCTTAGTTGTGTACATTAGACCCATAGCAACCATTATAATTATCCACGTAAACGAAGATGCAAATCTCGCAACAGGTGCTATCGCATTTCTAACTGCAAGCAGTTTGTACGAACGCGAATGCTGTATAGCATGACCAACTTCATGACATGCAACCGCTAATGCTGCTACCGATGAGTCGTTATACACGGAATCCGATAAATTAAGCATTTTATTCCTCGGGTCATAATGGTCCGATAAGTTGCCCTGTACATGATTTACGTAAACAGTTTCAATCCCGTTATCGCGTAACATCTGTTCAGCCATCTCATGCCCTGTAATACCTCTGCTGTTTTTAACTTTTGCGTATTTTGCAAATGTGCTTCTTACTCTAAAACTCGCCCACATTGAAAACAGCATTGCAGGCACCAGTAGTATAAGAGTCATATAATCAAAACCGTATAAAAACATTTTAAACCACCTTACATATTAAATATTTATGTTATACCGTTTAAGTTATAACCTATTTCACACGTATTTCCCATAAGAAAATTTTTGACATCAACAATCTTCTTGCCCGGCATCTGAATCTTTATTATCCTTAATATCCCCTCTTTACACACTACACATATTCCTGAACTATTAGCCTGAAGGATATCTCCCGGTTTAGCTTGCTCATATGAATCACGATTTTCAAGAATAACTTCTGCTTCCTTAATCTTCATAGCATCGCCTTTGTATTTGCAATACACCGTCGGCCACGGTTCAAAAGCTCGAAGTCTTCTACATATTTCTTCCGCAGTGTAAGAGGCAAAATCGATCAAACCATCAGATTTTTTTATCTGCCTTGTATACGTCGCTAACGATTCATCTTGCTCAGTAAGCTCAACATTTCCGGTTGCTAAATTATTCAATGTCTCTATTACGAGAGTGCCCCCAAGTTGCGACAATGCATTAGAAAGTTGTACATAGTCCATATCATTTACTTTGAGCTTTGAAGCCGATATCATATCCCCCGCGTCGAGCTTTTCTTCCATTTTCATTATGGTAACGCCCGTATATTCATCGCCATTTAAAATTGCGCTTTGAATAGGCGAAGCCCCTCTGTACTTCGGTAGCAATGATGCGTGAACGTTAACCGCTGCAAATTTTGGCAAGTCCAAAATAGACTTTGGTAAAATCATTCCATACGCAACCACCACTATAAAATCAGGTGCAATATCATTGAGTTGTTGAAATAACTCATCGTTATCTTTCACATACGAAGGCTGAATAACGTCAATTCCCTTTTCTTCCGCAAACACTTTGATAGGCGGCGGCGTCATTCGTCCACGATTACCTTTCCTGTCAGGTTGTGTGACGACGAGTTTAATATCATACATATCATCATTCGCTATTGACTTAAGTGACGGAACGGCAAACTCAGGTGTTCCCATAAATATCACTTTATACTTATGCATTTACTGACTTTCCCCCTTCGATACTTTCATTTGCAAGTTCATCTGCGAGTTCATCTGATACAGCCCTTACGTCTTTTGCTTTATCTGTATACAGTATACCGTTTAAATGATCGTTTTCATGACACATTACAACAGCTTCAAATCCTTCAAACTCGTATTCATTTTCATTTCCATCAAGATCAAGAGCCTTAATCTTGATTCTTTCCGGTCTTTCAACCATGCCGACATATCCGGGAACCGAAAGGCAACCTTCACTACAAAATTGTGTTCCTTCTTCCTCAACGATTACGGGATTTATCATAAAATAAACTTTTTTCGTTTTGGCATCGGGATCAGGCTCAGCAACGAACATTCTTCGCATTATACCCACCTGAGGAGCTGCAAGGCCTACACCTCCTTCTGCTCTCATAGTATCCACCATATCATTCATGGTTTCTTTTATTCTATCTGTGATATCCGTAACTTCTCTGCACCTCTTTCGAAGTATAGGTTCTTTATCTGTCAATACGTTTCTTATAGCCATATTTTGCCTTTCTAAATACTAAAATGAACCATATGGATTTACATCTATAATTATAGCACATTTACACTTAGATTTTACCATACTTTGAATGTAAGAGGACACGTAATATAGATATTTATTCCTATTGCCTTTTGCACTCTTTATCAAAATATATGCTTTAAAAGAATCATTTCTTTTTTCGCCTTTTACTTCCTCTACTCTCGGCAAGTAAATCTCATCTTCGCCGTTACTTATTTTCAACTTTTCAACATAACTGTATATTTTTTTGCACTCATCTAAAGTTTCGTTTATATCGCTACCCATTGTATCTATTTTTATTATATCCGTAAACGGAGGATAATTCATCATCTGCCTGTATACGATTTCGCTAGCATAAAAGCCTCTATAATCATTATTTGCAGCAGCCTTAATAGCTAAACTGTCAGGACTATACGTCTGTACGATTACACTCCCTACTTCATCTCCTCGTCCGGCTCTTCCAGCAACTTGAGTTATCATTTGATAAGTTCTTTCGCTCGATCTGTAATCGGGTATATTGAGCGTCGTATCCGCCGAAATGACACCTACGAGATCTACGTTCTTAAAATCAAGCCCCTTCGCCACGAGTTGTGTACCTATTAAAATATCTATCTTTCTTGATGAAAAATCTTCTATTACCTTATTTATTGTTTTCAGAGATTTAGCCGTATCAAGATCAAGCCTCTGAACGTGATATTCCGGAAACAGCGCCTCTATTTTCTCCTCTACCTGCTGTGTGCCAACACCTTTAAATATTATGTTTTCGCTTCCGCAACTGCCGCACTTCCGATCGAGTCTAAAACTTTTGCCACAATAGTGGCAACTTGCCTTATTGCCTTTCTTGTGATATGTGAGTGTAATTGCACATGTAGGGCATTTCATAACTTCCCCACAATGTTTGCATTTTATTACCGTTGAATATCCTCTTCTGTTTAAAAACAATATTATCTGCTTGCCATCTTGAAGCGTCTTTTGCATTGCCTCAAACAGATCGGAACTTATGAAATCTGCATCGCCTTCCATAAGCTTTTCTCGCATATCTACAATCTTAATGTGTGGAGTTGCGACACCGTTATATCTATTTTTCAGTTCAAGTAACTTATATATCCCTTGCTTGGTTCTATAATACGATGTGACCGACGGAGTTGCACTTCCGAGTATCATTACTCCTTTGTGATACAAAAGTCTCTTCAGCGCTATATCTACCGTCTCGTATTTAGGAGACATATCCGACTTGTATGTAGACTCATGTTCCTCGTCCATAATAATTAGCCCTATGTTATCAAGCGGAGCGAAAACAGCCATTCTTGCGCCGATTACAATATCAACTTTACCCGTCCTAATTCTCTGCCACTCTTCAAACCTTTGTTTAGGGGTCAATTTACTGTGAAGTATCGCAATTTTGTCTTTACCGAATTTCCCCACGTATCTATCTATAACTTGTTTCGTCAAAGAGATTTCAGGCACTAACATTATGACCTTCTTCGACATATCAAGTGCAGCTTGTGTCATCTGTATGTATATTTTAGTCTTACCGCTACCTGTGATTCCATGTATCAAAAAATTAGACTGTTGATTTTTCCTTATAGATTGCCCTATCTCATTACAGACACTTTTCTGTTCCGATGTCAATTCATGTCCGTTTTCAAATTCACCTTTAAAAGCATCTATCGGCCTCAATTTAGACGGTTTTGGGGGTAGATTTCCCTTTGGCATAAAGCAACTTATCGCATCATAATACTTAATTCCATATCTTTGCCTCATCCACATACAAGTAGTTATCATCTCCTCAGACAGGGATACGATTTCGTCCACGTGATCTACCGTTTTTACTTTCCTCTTATCCAAATCGCTGTCATCTAAAATTTCAATTATTAAACCCCGCCTGAGTTTATTTGCATTCCCAAAGGGAACATACGCAAAATCGCCCACTTTGACGGTGTCCGGGGCTAAATAAGTATACATCATATCGGTATTTCGAGTTTTAGTTTCTATTATTATCTTTACGTATTTCATTTTTTGCGTTTTGAATATTCACAACCACAATAATCCTGTCTATATAGTCCGTACTCTTTAGATAGTTCTATGCTTCGCTGAAATCCGGCCTTTTTCTTGAAATCTATATCGAGGAATTCAACTTCAAATATCGATTCGAGTTCTTTCCCTATTTTGCGTATCTTTTCATAGTTTTTATGAGGGCTTACAGACAACGTCGTCGTAAATACGGGTATGGATAAAAGCTTGGCTTGTTTAGCAGTTTCTCGCATTCTGATTCTAAAACATACATCACATCGCTTTGCTCCCTCGGGTTCGCTTTCCAAACCATACACGGCATCGTAGTATTCTCTGGGGTCATATCTCCCCTCTATAAACAAAACCTTAGAAGATATGAGGTTGCTTTCATTAAAAGCTTCTATTATTTTTATCTGATTTTCCTTACGCTTTTCGTACTCAGGTTCATCCGTAATACAAGGGTTGTAATAAAATACGGTAACATCGTAATCTTCAGCTAATCGCTCTATAACCGAAGTGCTGCAAGGTCCGCAACAACTATGCAAAAGAAGTTTTCGTCTTGAGTTTTCACTTGCCATTCCCACTAACGAGTCGGATATCAATATTTCTTTTCTTCCAAGTGTTTGACCGTCCATGTAACATTCTTTTTTTGACATAATTTATCCCCCTTAAGATAACTGCATTATACCATATCGAAGTTATACAATAAAGTCAGAGCCAAGCATAAAAACAGAGGGGTGGTTTATAAACACCCCTCTGTTGAACACTTATGCTATTTTTATAAGTCAGATTAGTTTTTGATTGTAATATCTCACAAAACTACCTTTATGTCTAACTTCTAAATCCGAGTATTCGCGTGCGGTAACCCACGGTCCAACAAAAAATCCATTACCATTGGATATTGCGGATCTATGCATATTAGAATCAGAATATGCGTATGCCATATCTTCATTAATAAACCAAGTATTATAACCATATTCTAATCGTAGATATTGACCATAAGCAAGATACTTCGTTGTTATATCGTTCCAATCGTCATAGAAAGTATGACCTGATGAATCTGCTGATTGCTGTGTTACTACTGTGCCAGCCATTACATCTTTACTACTAAGTGCAAACAACATTATAATACTTAAAAACACTATCGTACTTATCTTAGCAACTTTTAAAACATTATTTTTCATTTTACACCTCCACAATGAATTACAAACCCAATATTTCTTTTAATGGTATTACACGATCCGCTCTCGAAATCACCTCCTTATCGTGCGATACAAGTATAATTGTTTTACCTGCGTTATGTAGAGTATCTATAAGATCCATAACCACTTTTGCATTCATAGAATCAAGCGAACCAGTCGGTTCATCAGCCAGGACTATTTCGCATTGCTTCAAAAAAAGTCTGGCAATAGCAACTCGTTGTTGCTCTCCTCCTGAAAGTGTATATATTTTGCGAGAGGATTTTCCACCCATACCTACGCTTTCAAGCGCTTCTTCAATTGTAATTTTAGTTCTATCTGCTTTTCTTATAAGCTTAAGATTTTCTTCAACTGTTTTTTTCTCGATTAAGGCAAAATTTTGAAATATAAATCCAACTTTTTTTTGAAAAAAAATACGTTTTTGCTTATTGTTCAAGCAAGATTGCCCATTAATTACTATTTCACCGCCACTTAAAGGTTCTATTTGACCTATTATATTAAGTAGAGTAGTCTTCCCTGACCCACTGTCACCCGTAAAGCAAACATATTCATCAGTATCAATAGAAAAATTCAGTTTGTCTAATACCGTTTTTCCATTGTATATTTTTGTTACATCGATACCCTTTATCATTTGAATGCTCCTTTTAAAATATGAGTTGTAGTTTCTTTTTCAATTCTATGCGCAAACATTAATATTAATAATAATTCTATTATTATTATCATAGCCCCTGATATCGCTATCTCATTATAATCAATATCTATTATATTTATTATTTTTGCAATTATGGATATCAATATCCCTATTAAATTTAACAAAAGAGAAACTGAAATAAATGATTTTGTTCTCGATATCAGTGAATATCCTAAAACTTTTTTCATGGCTAATTCCGTTGAATCAAGACGGTATTTCAGTTCAATTATTGAATATATCATCGTGATTAACAGAATAATAGAAAGTATAGCTACTATGAATGCAAGATAAAATTGCCTCTTTGTAATTAATAAATTGTATTCGTAATTTTCCATTATATTAGTCTTAGATGTATGTTGATTTAAGAGAGAATATTCTTCAAGAAAATTTTGATATTCGTCTTCAGATATTTGAAACATTATATCATAAGCATAGTAAAGATCTGCTTGTTCTTCTAATCTTCCGGTATACAATATGAAAATAGGGTTTTCACAATATCTGCTCGTTATTCTGCTTGGTTCTCGATGTACTGCCACTACATTTATGCTATCGTTATAACTTATAGGAATAATATTAGAATTTATAGTGTCATAACTGAAAGCATCAACAATAAACGTAGAAAGCTTAAATTCTTCACTTGCTGTTGAGAGATAATCAGGATATATAATATATGCTCCTGGGTTTTCTATATCGTCACGGTACCCTGCAAATTCTTCGTTATATTTTGCTATTTCATCAAAGCTATTTTCATTTATCATTACAACATCATAATTGACTCCAAAATTTTCGCTTAAATATGAGTATTGTAGGGAATCTTTATAATACGTGTTATAAAAAGTATTAGTTACCGCTATTGTTTTCTCAAGTGGGTTTTCAATATTACCATTATTTATATAATTTAATCTATAGTAATTGTAATCACTATGAGTTTTAAAAAAATTTTTCTGGTTAAGCATATCTTGAAGTTGGTTCATAGCTCCTATGCCGCTTGATATCGTTACTATAGTAGTAACTGTAATAATCCCTGTTAATATATGCATACCAATTTTCATTGTAAAATTTGAACGTCCGGAAGATAAGTCCTTTTTAAAGTTAATAAATAGTAAATTACTATTTATTATTACAAGAATAATAATAGCTATAAGAAAAATTGATAATATATCTCTATATAAAAAGTACGTATCAGATACAGAACTTAAAAGAAATGGGATTACTATAATACCTGATACTAAAATCAAAATGTCTCCTGATGACTTAATCCAGAAAAGCCTATAAACGTTATATCCCAATGTGCACCTTGTTGCAACTTCCTTTTTCAATGATATTACTTCAAATAAAATTAATAATAACATAAATCCAAGAATCAATATCCAAACTGACATCAAATTGTATTCAGCAAATTTTATATCAGAATATCGCTTTGGGAAACCTCCACCATATTCATCAATAAGCGAGATTTTAAACTTTTTCATTTTTGAATATGAATACTCATCCCCTATATAATAGCTATTCAGTTGATGCGTTATACCTTCAATTTCTTCAAATAAATGGTAGTTTACTCTGACTTCCCCCATAAATAAACTTTTATGTATACCTTGTTTAACTTGATTATTATTCAGGTAATCAAGAGCCCCTTTTGTTCCATACACGTCGATGATAACATGGTTTATAGAAAGAATTTTATAATCAATCATAAAAAAATCGACGTCACTCTCTTGCGACGCCGTTAAAAAATCTTCTATTATCTCATCTTCACTATTTTCATCAAATGAATCAAAAGCCCATGTTGACTGATAATGTGTTTCAGTAAAATTATCAAGATACAATAGAGATAAATCCCCAGCAAAAATAAAACCTACGGATAAGCAAATAATACAGATAATACATTTCACTATAAATTTCTTCATAAAAACTCTCCAGTAAAAGCTATCACATTGCTTGATTCGATAATATCATACTATATTATACAAATCAATAAGAATAAATTTTAAAATTAAACCGAAGTGTAAAGTTAGAAATGCAGTTTTTAAATAGTCAATTCAGTTGGTCTAATTTACTTGTGTCTAGACTTAATTACTTTGTAGGTTCTATTCTTCATTATAGTGTTTCCTACAAAGTGATATATACATAATACCATATCACAGTTATACAATAAAATCAGAGCCAAGCATCATCTAGTATGGAACAACAAGCCCTTTTCTTCTTAGTATTCTTAATTGTTGATCAAAACTTTTATACGCTTTCATATAAATCTTCCATAAAAAATGGCCAGGGCACCGTATGCTTCCCGACCTAATCTTATGTTTAAATTTTATATCCCAAATCACTAATTGTCAATCACAAATATTTAATTCCTCTTATTTACCCTTATTGCAATTTAAAGTGAGAAATTCAGTTGATATAATTTACTTATGTCTACACTTAATTACTTCGTAGGTTCTATTCTTCCGTCATTATAGTGTTTTCTGCAAAGCGATATATACATGTCATTTCCACCTATAACTACTTGATTGCCTTGCTTAACTATCTGACCGTCTACTACTCTTGCTACCATAGTAGCCTTTCTTCCACACCAGCATATAGTTTTAATTTCTTCGATTTTATCAGCATAAATCAACATGTAATATGATCCTTCAAACATCTCATTTCTAAAGTCGTTCTTCAGCCCGTATGCAATGACCGGAACGTTGAAACTATCCACAATTTCAACGAGTTCTATGACATGATGTTTTTTAAGAAACTGGCATTCATCTACGAGTACACAATCTATTTTCTTTTTATCATTTTCTCGGATAAACAATTCTAAAATATTGGTGTCCTGCGATATATCCATCGCTTCTCGCTGCACTCCTATTCTCGATGTTACGATTCCCGGACCGTATCTATCATCGATTGAAGGTTTTAAGGTTAGTACGTTTTGTCCTCTTTCCTCATAATTATATGCCACTTTAATAAGTTCTATAGACTTTCCTGCATTCATAGTGCTGTAACGATAATATAACTGTGCCATAAAATACTCCTTTATCAAAAAACAGCCCCCCGAGCGCGAAGCATCGGAAAACTGCTACATGGTGCCCAGACTCGGAATTGAACCAAGGACACGGGGATTTTCAGTCCCCTGCTCTACCAACTGAGCTATCTGGGCATGCCATTGTTAGAAATTGGTGGGCCATCGGGGACTTGAACCCAGGACCTGCCGGTTATGAGCCGGACGCTCTGACCAACTGAGCTAATGGCCCACGCCTCTCGTAAATGGTCGGGGTGGCAGGATTTGAACCCGCGGCCCACTGGTCCCAAACCAGTTGCGCTACCAAACTGCGCTACACCCCGAAATATGTAATTGATTGGCAGGGGCAGTAGGATTTGAACCCACGGCACGTGGTTTTGGAGACCACTGCTCTACCAACTGAGCTATACCCCTATATCGTGGCGGAGAAGGTGGGATTCGAACCCACGCGGCCCAAATACGAACCCTAACGGTTTAGCAAACCGTCCTCTTCAGCCTCTTGAGTACTTCTCCGACTAAAGAACAAATAATATTTTCTTCTGGCGGAGAGGGTGGGATTCGAACCCACGGTCCCTTTCGGAATCACTGGTTTTCAAGACCAGCTCCTTAAACCACTCGGACACCTCTCCTCAAGTGGATTCCTTCTAAAATGGTGACCCATCGGAGATTCGAACTCCGGACACCTTGATTAAAAGTCAAGTGCTCTGCCGACTGAGCTAATGGGTCATGTACTGTGGCTGGGGTAGCAGGACTCGAACCTACGAATGACGGAGTCAAAGTCCGTTGCCTTACCACTTGGCTATACCCCATTGTCACCAATAATGGTGAGTCCATAGGGATTCGAACCCCAGACACACGGCTTAGAAGGCCGTTGCTCTATCCAACTGAGCTATGGACCCACACAAATTCAAAAAATGGAGCGGATGATGAGAATCGAACTCACGCCATCAGCTTGGAAGGCTGAGGTTCTACCATTGAACTACATCCGCAAAATTTGGAGCGGAAGACGAGATTCGAACTCGCGACCCTCGCCTTGGCAAGGCGATGCTCTACCCCTGAGCCACTTCCGCATGTGTTTTAAATTGGTCGAGGGAGATGGATTCGAACCATCGAAAGCTCAGCTAACGGATTTACAGTCCGCCCCCTTTGGCCACTCGGGAATCCCTCGACAACTTTTCATTGCCATATCTCTATTTCGTAATAATCTTATAGAGACAGTACTATTAAATTTTATATGGAGCTGGCGGAGGGAATCGAACCCCCAACCTGCTGATTACAAAACAGCTGCTCTACCGTTGAGCCACGCCAGCAAATATTCTTATACGTGCTAAAGTCGAACGAATTGGCGACCTGGAACGGGCTCGAACCGTCGACCTCCAGCGTGACAGGCTGGCATTCTAACCAACTGAACTACCAGGCCGCATTTGTTGACGCACTAGTAGATTTTAAAGCATGGAGGTGATTTTGTCAAGACTTTTTTAATGGTAAACGAGCTTTTAAAAACAGTTCATCACGTGAAATCATCTCTCGCGAAACACCTAAGCTTCCTCGATTCAGCTTTATAAAGCTATCATACTTTATATGCCCTTGTCAAGTGCGATTTGTCTTTTTGACTCGATTTTTTCCTCGCCTGCCACGATTAGATTGCCACGTGATATGTTATTCAATATCCCCTTTAGCAGTTCTTCATTATCCTGCAAAAAGTCGATGCTAAACGATACATTTTCGCCGTAATTGATATCACATATCTCAGTTCCTTCGGGAAGATTAAAATGAGATATAACGTTAAAAGAATGGTAATCAAGTATGATTTTAAATCGTTTCTTAGTTATTATTTCACATATTCCCGCTTTATATATTACGTCTAAAGCGCTTGAGGAATAGGCCCTGACGAGCCCTCCTGTTCCCAACTTCGTTCCACCAAAATATCTCGTAACTACAATAACCGTATCTGTTAATCCATTTGACTCTATAGCATTAAGTACAGGCATACCTGCAGTTCCTTGAGGTTCCTTGTCATCTGAACTCCATTTCAACTGTTGACTTTTTCCCACTATAAAAGCAGGCACATTATGAGTAGCATCTTTAAACTCAAAACGCACCTTTGAGATGAATTCATCGGCGTCCTCCTTCGAAAACACGGGTGATACAGACGATATGAACCTTGAATGTTTTATTATTTTTTCGCTTCTTGAACTACTGCAAATCCTTCTATCCATAGTAAAATTACCGCTAAATTAAAGACCCGCACGCGCTTCACATGCGGGTTCATAAGCTCAACTATACCTGTAGTTTTTCTATTTCTTCCCTTAAGAAGCTATTGGTGATTCTAATTCTCGTGCCTTTCATTCCAAGGGACCTTGACTCTAATACGCCAGCACTTTCCAGTTTTCTTAGAGCATTCACTATAACGGATCTTGTGATACCCGATTTATCAGCGATTTTACTTGCAACGAGCAATCCCTCATCGCCTTCAAGTTCTTTAAATATCTTCGTTAAAGCTTCAAATTCCGAATACGATAAAGTTTCAAGTGCAACTGTAACAGCGTGTTTTTCTCTGCCGTCAGCTTCTTCTTCAAGCTTAATGCCACGCGATACTTCCATTCCAACTACTGTTGCACCGTATTCACATATCGCAATATCTTCATCGGAAAAAGCCTTACTCTCTCTTACGAACATAAGCGTAGCTACTCTCTGTCCACCAAAGATTACGGGAACAATAGTATGGAAATTCGGTGCTAATTCATATCCGCTTCCAAATATTTTTTTAATAGCATCATACGTTAAATTCTCGCTCGTTGTTTTCAATGCAAGACATTTATCATTATACTTCTTAGGAAGAATATGTGTTTTATCATCTACCAATTCCAAAGGAGTTTCTTCTCCCTCATTGAACTTCGCAGCTAAAACTTTTCCTTTTCTACTTATAATGTATACATTTGCGTCCAACACTTCATATAGTATGTTGGAAAGTTCTGTGAAGCAAATAAAACCGCTCGCACTTTCAGAAAGTGCCCAGTTTAATTTACGTATTCTGGTCAATAAATTCTCTTTCATCATATACCTACCTCTCTTTTCAAACACCGCCATAATTGGCGGTATATTTGCCTTTATAATATATACTTATCGACGTCATCTTTATCGATTGTTTTACTAAATTTGCCGATTACATATTCCTTATCTATTATCAACGGTTCTCCGTTCGTTTCAGGTATTTCATATGATATATCGGACAACAATTTTTCCATTATAGTGTATAAACGTCTTGCACCTATATTCTCTGTCTGCTCATTCATAAGATAAGCCATTTCCGCAATTTCGTCGATAGCTTCATCTGAAAAATCAAGTTGTATATCTTCGGTTGCAAGCATGGCCTGGTTCTGCTTTATAATTGCATTTTTTGGCACAGTTAATATCTTTAAAAGCGTATCTTTTGTTAAATTTTGTAATTCAACGCGTATAGGAAATCTACCTTGTAATTCAGGTATTAAATCTGTAGGTTTTGCAATGTGAAACGCCCCTGCACCTATAAATAATATGTGATCCGTTTTAAGAGGTCCATATTTCGTATTTACAACACTTCCTTCAACGATTGGAAGAATATCTCTTTGCACACCTTCTCTTGAAACGTCTGCTCCATTTTTAAAACTTGAGCCCGACGCTATCTTATCGATTTCATCTATGAATATTATACCGTTTTGCTCGGCGTTAGCTATGGCCTCGTCTGTGACTTGATCCATATCGAGCATGTTTTGAGCTTCCTGCTCACGCAAAATCTTACGAGCTTCGCTAACTCGTACTCTTCTTTTTTTCGTTTTTTTAGGCATCATATCTCCGAATATATTTCCTATTGCAATGCTCATTCCTTCATTGCTCATATCGAGTTGATTGCCCTTAGGTGTATCTATAACTTCTATTTCTACAAACTGTTCCTCAAGAAGCCCCTCTTTTAGTTGTGCTCTGACCTGTTCTCTTGCCATCTTTATATCGCTTTGAGTTTCATCTGTCGATGAGTCATCTGAGTTCGGCAAGTTCTTCTGCTGTGCATATGAGGGGTTCATTAGAAAATCAAAAGGATTGGCAGGTTGAGTTTTTTTGTTCTTATTTTTATCAGGTATCATCGCCTCTACTATTTTATCTTCGGCAATCTGTTCTGCAACCTTGTACTTTTCTTTTAATTTAGACTGCTTTGTTATTCGAATAGCAGCTTCTGCAAGGTCTCTGACCATGGAATCGACATCTCTGCCGACATAACCTACTTCCGTAAACTTCGTGGCTTCCACCTTGACAAAAGGCGCATCCATGAGTTTGGCAAGTCTTCTTGCGATTTCAGTTTTACCACAGCCGGTGGGTCCCATCATCAGAATGTTTTTTGGAGTTACTTCCTCTCTCATCTGAGGAGATAACAAAGATCGCCTATACCTGTTTCTCAAAGCTATCGCGACCATCTTTTTGGCATCTTCCTGCCCTATTATGTATTTATCTAATTCTGCAACTATTTCCTTTGGAGTCATCGATTGGATTTTATTCACCATTTTATCCTCCTATAATTTTTCGACAGTAATGTGATCATTCGTGTAAACGCATATAGATGATGCTATCTTGAGAGATTCTCTTACGATCTGATCAGCCGTCATATCCGTATTGTTAAAAAGCGCATTGGCAGCGGCATACGCGTAATTACCACCTGAACCTATAGCAACAAAATGCTGATCCGGGACTATAACCTCGCCTGTGCCCGATATTACCAATAAGGTTTCCTCGTCTGCAACTATCATAAGCGCCTCAAGATTTCTCATGCCTCTGTCAGATCTCCACATCTGTGCCAAATCAACAGCAGCCCTCTTTAAATTTCCGGAGTGCTCCTCTAATTTCTTTTCGAATTTTTCAGTTAAGGAAAATGCGTCTGCGACAGTGCCTGCGAATCCGGTTAGAACTTTACCGCCATAAATACGCTTGACTTTTTTTGCACTATTTTTCATTATGGCCGTTTCGCCCATAGTGACTTGACCATCGCCACCGATGGCAACATCATCTTTGCCACGTCTAACTGCACATATGGTAGTGGCATGAAATTGTATCATATTCTATCCCTCCAAAAATACTCCTTCTACTCATTATACCCACAGTTTTCATTTGAACACACAAAATTATAATTTTTAGATTTTTTTTCTAATAGCACGCTTCCGCATTTTGAGCATTTTTTGTTTACCGGCTTATTCCAAAAAACAGTCTTGCATTTCGGATAACCGCTACAGCCATAGAAAATTCTCCCGCGCTTGCTCCTTCTAACGATTAAATCACCACCGCAATTCGGGCATTTAACGCCGGTAGACTGGACGATTGTTTTAGTATTTTTGCATTCCGGATAACCGCTACAAGCTACAAACTCGCCAAATCTACCCATCTTCTTAACCATAGGCTTTCCGCAAACCTGACACATTTCACCTGTCGGCACGTCCTCAACTTTTACTTTTTCAATTGCTTTATCTGCTCTTTCTATCGCTTTTTCAAACGGTCCGTAGAAGTCCCTTATTACGTCCTTCCACTCCTGCGATTTCATTTCTATATTGTCCAATGTATCTTCCATGTTAGACGTAAACTTAACGTCTACTATTTCTTTAAAGTACTCTTTCATTAAGTCGTTTACGACAAAACCGAGTTCTGTCGGTTTAAGCATTTTCTTCTCACGAATTATATACTTTCTATCCGATAAAGTACTTACGATAGGAGCATATGTACTCGGTCTTCCTATATTCTTTTCTTCCAAATCTTTAACGAGAGTAGCCTCCGTATATCGAGCAGGTGGTTGAGTAAACAACTGTTCTGCATTTATGGTATCGGCTTTGAGCTTTTCCCCTTCTACTAAAGGTGGCAGCATCTTATTTTTTTCGCTATCACTTACTTTATATAATTTTCTAAAGCCTTCAAATATCAAATTTGAGCCGCTTGCCCTGAACGTATAATCACCGTTTGATATATCTGCGGACACACCGCTATACTTGGCTTGTGACATTTGGCTCGCAATAAATCTGACCCATATTAGGTTGTACAACTTATACTGATCCTGAGTTAATGAGGCCTTGATTTCAGAAGGAAGTATCGAAACCATCGACGGTCTTATAGCTTCGTGAGCATCTTGTATTTCCTTTTTTTTGTTTGAGTACTTAGTATTTCCTATATACTCTTTACCAAATTCATCCGATATATAGTGATATGCCGCCTCTTTAGCGACATCTGACACCCTTACGGAATCAGTTCTTAGATAAGTTATAAGTCCGGTGGTTCCACGTCCTTTTACATCTATACCTTCGTACAGTTGCTGTGCAATCATCATAGTTTTTCGCGTATTAAAATTAAGTCTGCTGGAGGCTTCCTGCTGCATGGTGCTCGTAGTAAACGGTGGGAAGGGATTGACGCTTCTATTTCTCTTGGTTAACTTCATCACCTTAAATTCGCCGCGAGATAATTCATTTACGATTTCATCGCTTTGCTCTTTCGTCTGTACTTTGATCTTCTTGCCTTTATATTCCAATAACTTTGCTGCAAAGGATTCCCCCTTTGTGAATTCCGCACTTATATTCCAGTATTCCTCAGGAACAAACGCTTTTATAGCGGATTCTCTATCGCATATCATTTTAAGTGCGACTGACTGAACCCTCCCTGCAGATAGCCCTTTCCTGACTTTCCTCCATAGCAAAGGACTTATCTCATATCCAACCAATCTGTCCAAAACTCTTCTCGCCTGCTGCGCATCTACGAGGGAACTTTTAATCGCCCTCGGTTTTTTAACCGCCTCCTTGACCTTCTCCTTAGTTATTTCATGGAATTCGATCCTGCACTCAGACGAGGGGTCAATGCCTAAAAGGTATGCTATATGCCAAGATATTGCCTCTCCTTCACGATCAGGGTCTGTTGCAATATATGTTTTCTTAGCCTTTTCAGCCTCTTTTCTCATTTCCTTTATTACGCTGCCCTTGCCTCGAATGGCTATATACTGCGGCTCAAAATCATTGTCTAAATCTATGCCAAGCTTACTTTTAGGTAAATCTCTTACGTGACCTACCGATGCTATAACTTTATATTTTGCGCCGAGGTACTTGCTTATAGTCTTAGCTTTAGACGGCGATTCTACTATCACGAGTATCTTATCGCTTGATGACTTGCTCACTTTACTATTTCTCTTTGTTTTTTTCTTTGTGACAGGCATGCTATCTCCATTCATTTTTAAAAATACTTCCAACAAATCAACATTGTATATCCAACGTTATTAGTTTGCAATGATTACTTTGCCCATTTCATAATTTATCAGGCCTTTGATTTCCAATGTGGTAATTATACCGTTCACTTTAGGTAAACTCATGTTCCCCTTGTGATATATTTCTTCAATGGTCATTTCACCATGTTTCAGCAATAAATTATAAACGTAACGTTCACTTTTGCCAAGCTTTTTAATTTTATCCCCACATTCTAAAGGAGTTAAGCCTAAGTCTCGAATGAGATCATCAAAAAATATAAGGGGAGTTGCACCGTCTCTTATTAACTTATTAGTTCCAAGACTATTGGCGCTCGTTATATTACCGGGTATCGCATACACCGGTTTACCTTGTTCACAGGCAAGTTCCGCCGTTATTAACGCACCGCTCTTTGTCCCTGCTTCTACCACTACCACGGCGTCTGATACAGCGCTTATTATTCTATTTCTCGTTGGAAAGTGGTACGGCATAGGTTTCACACCATTTGCGTATTCACTTATTATACACCCGCATAGCCCTATATCTTCTTGAATATTCTTGTTAGATGACGGATAAAATACGTCAATTCCGGTTCCTATAACTGCTACCGTTTTACCGTTAGCATTAAGTGCTCCGAGATGAGCCTCCCTATCTATTCCATATGCTAAACCGCTTATGACGGAAACTCCATTTTTGACAAGGTGCTTTGCAAGTTCAAATGCAACGGTTTTCCCATACACACTGCATTTTCTGCTCCCAACTATAGCAACACTTTTCTCATCTAAAAGCGAGATATCGCCTTTAACATATATATCCTTGTAATCGCTCAAATGCATCTTTAACTTTTCCGGATATGATATATCATCTTTAGTGATTCTAACAATACCATTCTGCCGTTGACCGGCACTATAATTGAAAATAGATGACATGCCTCTACACTCTTCTTTCTCTATATTGAATTGCTTCTGAAATATGCTCTACAGATATAATTTCTTTTCCTTCAAGATCTGCTATAGTTCGCGCAACTTTTTTTATCCTTCCCAATAATCGAGGATTTAATGATAAGCCGTCATATGCCTCCCCCAGCAATTCATCGCACTCCTTATTCATGGTGCAATACTTAATTATACCTTCCGCATCTAAAGATGAGTTAAAATCGTACTGTTCAAATCGGTAACGCTCGGTTTGCATAGCTCTTGCAATTTGTATTTTTTTCTTCATTTGAGCACTTGTCTGAGCATGCTTTAATTTTAAATCGTCATATAATGGCGCACTTAAACTGATATGAATATCTATTCTATCCGATATCGCCGATGATAACTTACTTTGATATGATGATATTTCATACGCAGTACATGTACACTCATTTCGTTTATCTCCATAGTATCCACACTTGCAAGGATTCATTGCACCTACAAGCACAAAATCAGCAGGAAAAACATAAGTTTTTCCATACTTTTTAAGTATTATCTTCTTTTTTTCCAATGGGATTCGCATTGACTCTATTACGTTTCTGCTGTGCTCAATCAACTCATCTACGAACAATACGCCCTTATGAGCCAGTGTCATTTCTCCGGGTTTCGGTGGATATCCTCCCCCTATCATCCCTACTTCTGTTATCCCTTTAGATACCTCTCTAAACGGTCGTTTATGCATTATTCCGTCTCTGCTGTCGAGCATACCGGACACCGAATATATCGATGTCAAAGTCATCATATCTTCTTGAGATAAATCTCCCAAAATACTCGGAATACGCTCTGCCAACATCGTCTTGCCGCTACCCGGGCTGCCTTTCATAAGTATTGAGTGCATTCCCGCCGATGCAATTAAAATAGCCCGCTTTGCTTCCTCTTGACCCTTTATGTCAAAATAGTCAAGCCCACTGTCTTCTTTTCGTTTATTAGACTTTATACGATGTCCTCTTTTTAAAATTGCGTTTTTAGAATTTAAAACATTTATAACATCATGAAGCGATGATACACCTATAACATCTATGCCCTCAACCATGGAGGCTTCCTCTTCATTTCTCAACGGAACAAAGGCGTACTTTATACCACTTTTTTTCATAGCTATAACCATAGGTAGCATTCCATTACATTCGTTAATATTACCGTCCAATGATAATTCTCCTATGAACCCGCTATATTCAATCAACCTCGTATCTATCTGTTTTGATGAAGCGAGTATCCCTATCGCCATTGCTAAATCAAAATGACTCCCTCTCTTTGGGAGCCACGCCGGTGAAAGATTTATAGTTATTCTTCCCATTGGGTAAAGCATATTCGGCAACGAAGCTATTGCCGTTCTTACCCTTGAAGTCGCTTCGTTTACGGCCTTATCGCCTAGTCCAACTACTTTTATGACGGGAAGTCCTCTTGAAATATCCGTTTCAAGATTTACGGTAACGGCTTCTATTCCAATTATCGATGTGGTTATTATCTTGGATAGCATCAAATCACCCCTTCCATGTGATCTAATTTTATCCCCACAACATCAAAAATAAATTTTGAAAACCCCGAGTCATTTTCTTCTATATACTTGAGTGCCGTTTGAAACATTCTGCTCAATTTATTTTTGTCTATAGCTTCTTCAGGTTCTCCATAGCCTTTTGTACATCTTGTCTTGACCTCTATAAAATGAAGTTCCTCACCTTTGGCTGCAACGATATCTATTTCTCCCCTATGGCTCCTATATCTTTTAGCCAAAATTTCGTAACCGTAGTTTTCAAAATAACTGCACGCAAGCTCCTCGCCCTTTCTTCCTATATCCGTAGTGCTCATAATTCCTCCGTATGCGGAGATTCATCTTTGCCCATATAAATGATATCAACGGCATCATAATATGTCAAATTTTCCCATTTATAAAATGAACTTTTCTATCGCTTGAGCAACCCCTTCCTCATGGTTACAAGATGTAACAAAATCAGCTACAGCTTTCACACATTCAGGCGCGTTACCCATTGCAACGCCTAACCCTGCCGATTTTATCATTGCACTGTCGTTTTCTCCGTCTCCACAGACCATAAGTTCACTCTTTGATATATTGAATTTATTAAGTAAAAATTCAAGGGCGGTTGCCTTACTCGTCGTCCTTGAACCTATTTCCGTATTAAGTTCAAATGATGAAGTGACGGTTATATCATCTATTCTTCTTAAAGCACTTTCAACTTCATTTTTGGCATCATCGTCATGATAATTTATGCTTATATTTTCTATTTCCTCTTCATTTTGCAGCATAAAATCGTGTATATCTTCTATTGCCGTTCTCGTATTAAAAACGTACTGAGCATCTCTTGTCAATATTCTACCGCTTAAAATATCCCTGTATTCCGATACTCCTATATATGCCTTGCCTTTCGTAAATATCTCAAGGTTAGCCCCATATTTTATGATTACCTCGTGAACCTTACGCACGCTCTCCTTTGACAAACAGTTTTCATATATGGTTTTTCCATCATTTAACGTTATAATTCGCGCACCGTTTGAGGTTATTACATACTCAATTTCATGCATTTCATCAAGCACGCTCGGCAACGAGAAAAAAGATCTACCAGTCGCTATTACTATATGAATACCTCGATTTTTTGCTTCTTTTAAGGCTTTCCTAAGACGCAAAGTAAAATCGCCATATTCATCCAATGATGTTCCATCTAAATCGAGTCCTATCATCTTGATTGTATTCCTGTATCTCATATCCACACCATTTTAATATATTAAATACAACATTTTATCCCTGTTTTAAAATTATGTAAAAAATGGGGAGACTATGCTCCCCAAAAGAATCGATTATATATCAATCTCATATGAATTTAATCATATTATTAGTTAAAGGTTTACTCTTCTGTCGAAGCCTCAGCGTCTTTTACAGATTCTTCAACTTCTTCAGTTACGATTTCAGGTTCTTCGTTAGAAACTTCAACTTCAACTTCTTTATTTGCAGTTTCCTCTGCGACTTCTTCGCTTGGAACTTCAGCTTGAACTTCTTCATTTGAAGTTTCTGCTAAGGCTTCTTCTTGAACCTCAGGTTCAATTTCTACTTCAATTTCAGGTTCAGTTTCCTCTACGAGTTCACCGTTTTCTGAAATAGCAGCCTTTATGCTTAAGCTTATTCTCTTTCTTTCGGTATCGATATCGAGAATTTTCGTTTCAACTTGTTGTCCTAACTGAAGTTCATCGGCAATATCTGCAACTCTCTTGTGAGCCACTTCCGATATATGTACAAGTCCGTCAAGTCCAGGTTCAAGTTCTACGAAAGCACCGTATTCCTTTATCTGAACAACTTTACCTGTAACGATTGCGCCTACTACGTACTTATCTCCTATAACGCTCCAAGGCTCAGGGGTTATTTGCTTTAGACCAAGTGAGATTTTACCTTTTTCTTGGTTCATAGAAATAACTTTAACCTTCAAGGTTTCTCCGATTTTGAGTACTTCCTGAGGGTGTTTCAACTTGCCCCAAGAAATTTCGGAAATATGAAGCAGTCCGTCTAATCCGCCTATGTCTACAAATGCACCGTAGTCCGTAAATCTCATTACCGTTCCGTCAACTATATCGCCAACTTTTAGTTTTTCCCAGATTTCAGCAATCTGCTGCTGCTTTTGTTCCATGAGAACGGACTTATGTGAAAATACAGCTCTATTTCTACGAGGGTCTACTCTCGTAACCCTTATATCAAATGATTTGCCTATAAATTCTTCTGCACTCTCAACGTATCTATCAGATAACTGTGACATAGGGATAAATCCGGTCACCTCTTTATATGCTGCTATAACGCCGCCATTTACCGCTCTTATGACTTTAACGTTTAGCACTGCTTTACTCTCATGAGCTTCATTGATGTCCGCCCAATGCTTGCTGATTTCAAGTTTTTTCTTTGACAACAGAATGCTTCCGTCACCATCATCAGTCTTAACAACTTTAGCCTGAACTTCGTCTCCAGGTTTAAATTCATCCGTTAGCGTCTTCCCTTCCTCAAGAGTCACTTCCTCGACTGGAAGGATTCCGTCTTTTTTACAACCCAAATTAACGATGACTTCCTTTTCGGTCACTTGATGGACCGTTCCGTCAACGACTTCACCGTTCCTTGGTAGACGCAAAGATGCATCAATTTCATCCATAAAATCAGCCATGCTTTCATCTGTGGATTCAACAACATTATTTTTTTCAATAGTTTCGCTCATGTTGGCAATAACCTCCTCAATTATGCTTTCGGGTGTCGATGCACCCGCTGCAACTCCTATTCTATTATACTTTTGAAGTTCTTTCAATGGTAAATTGTTAATATTTTGCACAAAATAACTATGTTTGCAATTTTTTTGTGCTATTTCATATAACTTTTTAGTATTGGAACTATTCTTCCCCCCAATTACAACCATAGCATCTACTATTTTAGATAGTTCTTTGCAGCTTTCTTGTCGCAATCTTGTCGCACTGCATATCGTATTTCTAACGGTAAGTTTAACGCCATTTGCAGTTAAAACTTCTACTATGTCATCGAGCAGTTCACGCCTTATTGTAGTTTGACAGACAAGAAAAAAGTCTCCTCTTTTTATTTCTTTCGCTTCCTCTACACTATTGATTATTGTAGCCTGATTCCCACACCAACCATTCGTAGCGATAACTTCTTGGTGGCTTTTATCGCCTACTATAATGATCTTTTTATTTTCTTTAAAAGCTTCTTCTACCAACTCGTGAATCCTTGACACAAAAGGACATGTGGCATCAACTATATTAACTTCTCTATCATCGGCAGCGTTATAAAAAGACTTCGGTTCACCGTGCGACCTGACTATTACGGTATCACCTTCACCTGCCTCCTTAATCGAGTCTATAACTTTGACTCCTTGAGCTTCCAAGCTTTCTATGACCTGCATATTATGAATCAGTTGTCCGACCGTATATATGGCGTGCTTGTCAAAAGCTTTATTAGGCTCACCTTTTTTATTTATTTCATTTTCCGTCTTTTCAATCGCTTTTTTGACACCGAAACAAAATCCGGAATTATTCGCACGAATTATCTCCATCTACGTTCCTTAACCTTTCCAGAAATTCCTTAAATTGTTTTTCCGAACCGTTATCAGTTGGCTCATAGTACCTGACTTTTTTTTCGTATAGTACATCCGGCAGATACTGTTGTTTTACGTAACCTCCATAGTTATGAGGGTACTTATATCCTTTTCCATATCCGAGTGATTTTGCACCTCCGTAGTGATTATCCTTAAGTGCATCCGGAATCTCACCTGTATCAATACTTCTTATATCTTCAATCGCCCTTTCATACGCAACGTATGAACTGTTTGACTTTGGAGATGTAGCCATTACAATGACGGCTTGTGCTAAATTGATTGCAGCTTCAGGCAGTCCAACCATATGTGCCGCCTGTACACACACATTTACTATTGATATTGCCGACGGATATGCCATGGCGATATCCTCGCTTGCAATTACAAGAAGCCTGCGACCTATCATACTTACATCAGCTCCTGCGTCTATCAGTCTCGCAAAATAGTGAATTGCGGCATCAGGGTCACTTCCCCTTATGGATTTTTGTAGTGCAGATAAAAGATTATACTTACTTTCTCTATTGTCATAAAGAAAAACTTTTCTCTGCATGGCATCTTCAACCATAGCCGCTGTAATAGTTGCAGGAAGTTCAATATTATCGACTATAAAGCCAAGCGTTTCAAGCGCTATTCTAGCGTCTCCGGAACTCATATCCGCGATTATGCCCATTATTTCATCGTCGCATTCTATATCTAAATTACCGAAACCCCTATGCTTATCTTCTAAAGTTCGTCTTAAAATTGTTTTTATATCGCTATTTTCAAGCGGTTTAAATTCATATATCTTTCCAACCCTGCTCAATATGGCATTGTTTATCGAAAAATACGGATTTTCCGTAGTGCTGCCGATTACTTTTATTACGCCCTCTTCCATTGTTTCGAGCAGTACATCTTGTTGCAATTTATTCCATCTATGAATCTCATCTATGTAAACATACGTATTTTTTCTGTCACTTGACAAGTTAACTGTTTTTACCTTAGATAATACTTCTTTAAGTTCCTTAATCCCCGTTTTAGACGCATTGATTTCAACAAAATTGCTATCGCATTTCTCTGCAATTAAACGAGCCAAAGTCGTTTTGCCACTTCCGGACGGTCCAAAAAAAATAACCGATTCCACATTTTTCTTCTCGATTGCATTGTAAAGCAGCGAGCTTTTGTGCATGAAATGTCTTTGACCGACGAACTCATCAAGTCCCTTAGGTCTCATTCTCGTAGATAAAGGTATCATAAATATTACTTCTCCAAGTTTCAAAACAACGTGCAAGGACATACTAACATTGATATGTCAACAATATTAGCAGTTATCAGTATTTACAAAAAACGTGTAAGTACATACTTATCGAATCTATATTGATATCGATAATGATATCGTATACCAAATACCGGGATAAATCAACAAGGTAACACTCAGTACTAAAATGTATAATTACACTGAAATGTAAATGTTTTTCAATCAAGTATATAATGATTATAAAACGACTTTTTAAGTGATTATCCTTGCGGACACAATATGCTTTGCTTTTTTCTTGAGTCTACTTATATTTATCAATGCCGATTCGATACCTTTACCTGAATTGCTAATCATATTTAACGCATCTTTAATATATACGTCACTGCCTCTTGCTGACCATTTTAATAACTGATCTGCAAAATCATCACAGCTGTTCCTTATCGCATCTATCAAAGGCACTTCGTAATCAGATATCCCTATCGGTTCAAATAAGCATCTTATTTTTGTGACTTTAGAATCGGCATATATGTTATTGATACTCAATTTATATTCCGAAGGAAAAATATAGCACATGGCATTATCGTAAAGTCCTCTAACTGATTGTTGAAATACGTCTAAGCTCGTTACAGGATCAAATTCATCAAACGCGTCAAGCCTCTTCATTCCTGTAACATCAGTCCTTATCGACCATTCATCATTTAATTTTATACCGGAGATATTGAATTCCGATATAGTCGTAGGTAAAAAAAAGTCGCAATAACCCAGAGAAATTACTTTCGCTTGATATTCATGTATTTTAGATTTATCCACTTTCTTTTCCAGTATATCTTTTCTCATATTTAACCTCCACACGTAATGCACCGCGTATAGCCACGTTTTTGAGCTTCTCTCTCATCAATTTCCACATATACCTTATCCACATGTGAACAATTCGATACGTGGTATTTCTCCCCTGAATTAAAGAAGCAAAAAACAACATCACCGGTTCGTATTTCATCCACTATACACTTTTCACATTTTCTGAAATCACGTCCTATTTCTCGGCTATAAAATACTTGCTCACATGCGGGATTTAAAAACGGGCACCCTCTATTGTGATACTTCTTCCCCTCTCTCGGGAAAATATATACAGCTTCGTAATCTTCATTTTTACTGAAAACTTCACGATCTGCATTTCTTTCACCTTGTTTCCCTGTGAACGCTCTTGATACTACGTTACCGCGAAAAATCAATGTGCTTATCTCGCCGAGAGGATTCACACTACCGAAAGACACCTCTAAATTGAGCGATATCAAATCTTCCATTCCGCCATCGCTGTACAGATATCCATAATTCCAAGTATTAACGTTGGTAAGAAGATTATCGTCATCTTCTATCCTTGCTTTTACTAAATACGGTGTAACCATATCCAAATCTAAAAAGCATGCTCGAATATCAGCTTTATGAAGTTCATCACACGTTATAAATACGGCGTTTTCACTCGCTGAAATGAAAGGCACTACAAATGTTAGAAGCATCATCGCTATTATAAACATCGGAATAAAAATTGCAGCCTCAACTATATAACTGCCTCGTCTATTTTTATAACTTTCTAATACAATACCAAATAACTTGATTCGAGATTTAATATTCATCTTCAAATTCATAAGCTTTACCGTTCACTTCTATTGTATATTTAACACCCGAATAACACTCCTTCAGTAAAAAACCATCATAATAGTTATAATTTATATTCATCTGTATTAAGTCCATTACTCTAAGAACCTTAACATCTTCGTCCATAATTAACAGGAGTGCCCTGATGTAATCTTCATAAGTATTTCCGTTTTCGTTACCCGTATATATATATTCCATCTCCTGACTTTGTATCATCGATTCTATATCGACCGCCCATGATTCTTTATCCTTTATAAACGGTACGGGTTTGCCGTTTACCAGCAGCAAATAATCGTTAATGCTTTCAAGCAAAGCCCAACTTGCTATAATAGCTTCCTGCGCAAGTGGCCCGGCGGTTCCTCCTGTTACGAGTTCTGCAGCTATCAGCGTTTCATCATAAAGTTCAGGGTCCGCGTGTATACACGCTATATTTATAGCTTCCCTTATTCCGATAATCTTTGCTTGAACCGACTCAAAATTTTCTTTATCAGACATATCCCCTGTGAGTATATACTCCTGTTCATATTTTAAAAACGAATCATCTCCTTCCTCAATCGCTTCGGAGTTCAGTGCATGTCTAAAGTGAGAATCTATATATGCGGACACACCTATCCCTACTGCTCCTTCTTCGAGAAACGTTTCTACGGAGTCCATATTTTCAAATACTTTTTTGGCACGTTCCAATAAATCTATATCATCTCTGCCATATGAAGGAAGCATTTTAATAACCCTCTGATTTACTATTTCCCTCGTGGACAGGTCGGAGTCATCAAAGCTGCTTTCCTCACCAATCCCTGAATTTCCTGACAAGGATTCCAATAAAGATATGCTCCCCACAAATGCAATCTGCTTCTTGAAATTTTCTATATCCGCTAATGAATATTCGTATATATCACTGCTACATTCGCCTATGTTAACGTAATCTTTATCTCTAAAATACGTATCTATAAAGAAGTTTATCTTTGATTCCACATCACTTGGCATGCTCCAATATCCGAGCAAGTCGAAATCTGCCTTGAGATGTATGTCGTATTCTCCCAATATAGAAGTAGCCCATAATCTCCCAAGGGATTGTATGCTTCCTTCTACAGCTAAATTCCTCGCTTCGATTATAAAGACAGCAAACATACCGGAAAGTACCGTAACTATAACGGTTAAATATACGACCACCGACCCGCATTTTTCTCTAAACGGCATTTTGAATTTAGTGTCATTCTGTTTGCGCTTGTATTCCGTCGCCCTGAAAAATTTTAAATATCTCATCTGCCTTCCCCTTAATCATTACGATACTTGCTTCGTCTATCGCACTATACTGAACATCATATATTTTTATAAGTGGAAAAGCCACGAGATCACCGGGCAAATTTTTAACTGTCTCGCCTTCTCCTTCAACGATTTCATATATTGACTCAGTCTCATCAGCTCGCTCTAAAACTTCTTTCTGAATTGAGCATTGAAGTTTTAGTGCCTTAAACGTAAATACAGCTGCGATGACGAAGCAAATAGTAAGTATGGTTAATATAGGCAACACTATGGCTGCCTCCACGTATTCGCCCCCTTTCTTCTCTCTGATAAGTCTCATGATTAGTACCCGTTCAATTCAGCAAAAGTGCTGTTTATGAAATCTGTAATCTGAGTTCTGAATATCATACCAAGCGTGACCGCAAGTGCTATGAGTATTGCAACTTGAACCATTTCCATTCCCTTCTTGTTTCTAAGCATCTTGTCTTTCCTCTCCTTTCCTCACATCTGCATCATCGCCGGTGCTGCAGTAACAACTATCAATGCAATCAACATAATAGCCATGGGAAGTGCTAATTTCGTTTCAGCTCGCTTCCCGGCTTCTTCAGCTCTAAGCCTTCTGCTGTTCCACAAAAGCTCCGATTCTTCTCTTAACTTCTCCCTGAGGTCAGCCCCCTTATATCTGTTATCTGCTATCATGGCAGTAATGCGCGTAAAGTCACGTATCCCCAGCTCTTTCGCCCTTTTCAACATCAGCATCGTTATATCTTTATTACTTGTCCTATTTTCATTCTCTATCGATATGATAAGTTTAGCAAATCCATAGTTTCTTACATTTTTCATATAATCCTCAGCTATTTTGTGGAAAGCATCATCATAAACTAAACCGCTATCAAGCAATAACAACAATTTATTGTTGAATGACGGCAATGCATTTCTTATCTGCATCTTAAAGGTCTCATCTCTTTTCTTTATAGCACTCTCATTAGAGCGCCACATGAATACCATAAGTAAAAATGCCATTATTGGCGGTAGGAACGTAATCGTCGATTCATTCGGCTGTTTCCACCTGAGCCTTACTCCTCCCTCAGTCATCATAGGCAGCTCAAGCTTTCCTTTATTTTTAAGCTCGCTTTCAATCAATGCAATCGTCTTTGAAATTTCTCTGTTCATATATATTTTTTCCGTATCTATGACATCATTTTGGTATGTCAAATCCGATTTATCTGGTTTAGTCTGTAATACTATACTCCTTTCAACGCTTTTATCGTCTGTTTCAGCGTAAACATTTAGATTAACAGAATCATCTTCCAACAGATTTAAGTCAATGGCTACGACCTCACCTGCTTGCTTCTCGATAATATTATCTTTCCTATTCAGGTCGCTTTTTATGGCTATGCTCATTACCACAGCAACTATGCTTATAAAAATCATAGTTCTCTTTCTTCTATTGCAGAAGTTTAAAAAACCTTTAATATTTTTCGAATGCTTCATGCTTCATACTTATTCCTTTCTAAACTTTTCTAAACCTCTATTTTTGTTATGTATTCCGTCATATATAAAGCTGCTATAATCGTAATCAGCGCTATAAACATCAATAGTCTTCCCGCTAACGTTTCATACATTATTGATATGTAGTCAGGTGCACTCAGCCTAAGAAAAACTATAATCGCAATGGGCATGAAGCCTATTATTCTTCCTTCATTTTTCTTTTGATACGCCATCTTTCGTATTTCTCCTTCTATATTGATCTTTTCCGTTATGATTTTAGCTGCTCTATCTACCGCCTTTATCATATTCCCTCCTGAATGTCTACACCCTCCATATACGGCGGCAAAGTCTGATATATCTTCTATCCCCGTTTTCATTGCCAGATTCTTTAGCGCTTCTATATCGCTACAAATTGAATTTAAAATATCTGTATGTATTTTTTTCATGTCTGCCAAGAGATATGATTGTTCCGAATATAGGTCTTCCAGTATTGAGATAGCTTCAGATATCGCATCTATCATATGTCGTCCCGTTGCAAACGATGAGGAGAAGGCATACAGGACATCTCTAAACTCGTTTCTAATCTCTCTCTTCTTCCTTTCCAATATTGATTCAGCGAGTTTATTCTTTAGCACAACGTATACCATAGGTGTTAAAACGAAACCCCAGAAAATGTCAAAAAACAGAAATGACATTAACTCTGATATTACAGCTATAATCGATATTGCTCTTATCTTTTCATACAAAGACAAGGAGTTTATTTTATCCTTATTTACACTGCAATCTCTCACTCGATAGCCCCCTAACATTAAGTTTCATTACATTTCGCAATTTATGACCTGTCCAAGTTAAGTCCATGTTATCATTCAATTCGTAAATAGGTGCCATATCATACTTTCCGTCATCGTATGAATACAATTCATATACTTGTGTAACACGCCTTTTCCCCTCTGAATTTCGAGACATATGAACCATGATATCTATGGCTTGGGCAATTTGCATTCTAACAGCATCAAGCGGTGCATTCATTACCATTAAATACATAGATTCAAGCCTTGTAAGCATACCCAATACAGAATTCGCATGACCTGTCGATAAACCGCTATGTCCGGTGTTCAATGCCTGAAGCATGTCCATCACTTCTTTACCTCTCACTTCTCCTACTATTATCCTGTCCGGACGCATTCTTAGACTCGTTCTTATCAAATCACTCATTTCCACAGCACCTCTTCCTACTGCATTTGCATTACGGCACTCAAGTCTTACTATGTTCTCAACCATACCAAGATTAAGTTCAAGCGAATCTTCTACAACTACTATCCTCTCATTTTTCGGTATGTGCTCGGCAAGAGCATTTAGAAAAGTCGTCTTTCCCGATGACGTGCCTCCACTTATGAAGACGTTATATCCGGCTATAACCAATTTTTTCAAATCCTCTGCGCAATCTTCAGTTATCGCCTCTTGCTCAATCATCTCTTGCAACGTTATATGAGATTTGCTAAAGCGCCTAATACTTAATGAAGGTCCTCCGATTGCAATGTTTGACATAACAGCATTTACCCTCGATCCGTCAGGAAGTCTTGCATCTAAAATAGGTTCCAATTCGCTGACTTCACGATGTACACTTGCCGCTATACGGCGTATGACTTCTTCAAGTTCATTTACTGATTCAAAATTATCGTAAACTTTTTTTAATGTGCCCTGCTTTTCGATGAATATCTTATCCACTCCGTTTATCATGATTTCGTTTATATTCGGATCACTCAACAAATATGATAACGTGCCAATTTTTCCCCTTATCTTGCCATAGATTTTCTCTATAAGCATGTCCAGAGTATTCATGTCATATTCAGCTTCAAACTTTAATACTCTTGCTGCAATTATTTTTTTTATCTGCTCTTCATCTTCCACTTCCTCTGATGTTATGCTTTCTACTATATCTCGTATATATTCTTCCGATAAAAGCACGTTAGTGTTTAGTCTCATACGATGTGCCTCCTATTTCGATTGCTAGCTTATCGGTAAATACCCCTAAATCCTCATCTTGACTTCTGCGCGTAATATTAGCCATATCCGGAAGTTCAAAGTCTAACTCTGCTCCACCTTCACCTGTTCCAATTCTTATTATCCTCCCTGAAAACATATCGGTTAGTTCCTTTTGAGGATTTATAATGATCGAGGCAAAGGCTCTTCGCGATATATCGCGTCTTTGCCCTTCAAAATGAGCCCCTATATCACAAATAATATATGAGTATCCTCTTGCAAAAGCTTCGTTTTTTAATAGTTCAAGTGCTTTAATTGTGAACTCATTGCAGTGTCTATTGTAATATTTGATATCGAGATACGATATTTCCTCTGCTTCCTTAATGACCTTATGCCAATCGGGCGGCGAGTCATGCTTCGCACCATACACGTATTCTATAAATCCGCTGTACTCGCCTCCCTCTATATATGAACTACCCCTTAACAGTTCAATTGCGGTATGGTTAAACGGGCATAAGCTTACGTATAAAGATTTTTCTTCAAATGTTCTATATAGAGATCTTCCCAGTGATATGGCTATTGATGCAGTTTCGTCTCTACCGCTTGAAGATGCACATAATATAATTTTACAAGTGCTTTCACCTTTACAGTCACTTGAAAGATTCAAAACCCCCTTTGCTCTTCTTATTGCATCTGCAAGTAATCGTACGTCTGAAAACATATCTAAAATAGCAGATTCACTTTTATCAATGAGAGTCGAACTTTTCCCGCTACTTTCCAAATCATCTTCAAATTCAGTGTGCAATAAAAGTATTATCTCCTCGAATTCATGTTCATCACCTATGACTTTTTGTAATTGTGGCGTGGTGACGAGTACATCTGCACAACACCAATCGACTTCCTCACCATTTATCGCATCTTCATACGATACGTTACATGAATGTGTACATCTATATGCATCAAATCCGCCTATCATGTTAAGTGCATATGATAGTGCCTTTTCGTACTGCTCATCGCCCAAACATATAACCGTTTTAATAGTTACCATTTTTTACCATCTCCCATGTTTAAATACTATTCTCTTCCCCATATACCGTCAACGGTAAAATCGCACAAAAAAACAAGGCGGTAAAACCCACCTTGTCTATAGATTTAAATTTAAACGTTTAAGTGTAGAAACCTCATAATCAAATTTTGCACTTTGCATATTTTATCAAGCTAAATGATATTTTTTGCCTCAAGTTCCTTTTCTATTTGAACAAGCTCATCTTTACGCTTAGTTTTTTGGGTCGTCGTCTTTATCGTCGGTATATTTGAGCACAAGAATCGCTTTATCATTTTGTATGCAGGCATATCATCGTTAATTTTGGCTAAATCTTTCTCAAACTGCTTTTCTAAATCCTCAATGGACATTTTGTTTTCTTTTAAGTATTCCTCATCGTATACGATTTTAACCCATAAGACAACGTCCGTTTGCTTATTTCTTGAGAACAGCATACTTTCCTTTACGTAAGGGAGTTTATTTACGATATGCTCAATTTCCTCAGGATATACATTCTTACCGTTTTTCATAACGATTACATTTTTCTTTCTGCCTGTCAGCCAAAGATAATTGTCTTCATCGAAATACCCCAAATCGCCTGTATAAAACCATCCATCCTTTAAAACAGAGTTAGTCGTTTCCTCGTCTTCGTAATACCCAAGCATAACCGACTCACCTCTTACGACTACTTCGCCTATTCCGTCGCTGTTAGGTTTATCTATCTTAACATCTATTCCATCTAAAACCTTACCGACTGAGCCCGGTTTTCTATATCTATACGTTTCAGCGGATATGGTCGGCGCGGTTTCCGTCAATCCATAGCCTTGAACCGTAAGTATGCCCAGTTCGTTGAACCCTTGTGCCACTTTAGGGTCAAGTGCTGCAGCACCGTTTATGAAAAATCTCATATTACCGCCAAATTGCTCGTTTATGCTCTTGAACATTTTCTTTCGTAAATTTATGCCCACTTTATCTGCCAAATTGCATATTCTTTTAGCTTTTTCAACTTTTTCTTCCATTCCTTTTGCCGCAATAGCTTTTTCTATCTTCTTGTACATATTCTCCAAAAGAAGAGGAACAGTCATAATTACCGACACCTTATACTCTTTCAGGTTAATTGCTATATATTTGAGTCCGTCACAGAAAACGTTTTTTATGCCGTTTGACAGCATGGTCAATATTCCATTTAATCCGAATATATGGTGTAGCGGCAGAATCATCATATTTATATCCTCAGGTAAAAACAGTTCTTCACAATTCATAGTGTAATTGACGCTCATCAAGTTGTGGTGCGAAAGCATTACTCCTTTTGAAGCTTGCGTCGTCCCTGATGTGAATAACAAAAATGCCATTTTATAAGGATCTATTTCGGCATCGATATAAGAACGGTCGCCGGCGGCTATGAGTTCTTCTCCTCTCGATAAGAGCTCTACAATGCTAATTCCATCATTTGGAATAAAATCAAGTCCTACAATTGTCGTGAGATTAGTTTCTCCCGATTCCATTATATTTTTCATATCATCATAATGCTTGCGATCCGAAAAGATAATCTTTACCTTACTCCTGATTATGAGACCTTTAAGCTCCTCTGTCTGCAACATCTTATCAAACGGAACCGTAACACCTCCGCCGCATACAGTCGCAAATGAAGCAAGGCACCAATTATAGCTGTTATCACCAACAACAGCTATTCTTTCCTCTTTAAATCCTAAGTCGTTTAGTGCTGTGCCAAGTCTCATGACTGCATCAAAAAGTTCCTTATAAGTCGTATTTATGTAACTTACATCACCATCGATTTTCCTTTTCGTCACGAAAGCGATTCTGTCAGAAAATTTTTCAGACGATTCCTTTATGAGTTCTCTTACATCCTCAAACTCACGATATTTCTTTTCAAGTTTATAATCCTTTTTATATCCGTTCATTCATTTCCCTCTTTTAAAATTAAATCCAATTGCCTCAATCATTAAAGCCGATTATATACCTTCAGTTCGGATTTGACACCGGCTCTATAGACGTATAAATCTCACTTAAGATTATCATTATTCACAATACATGTCAAATTGACTACTTATAACTTTTATGATAGAATCAAGTTCAATTTGTGCCGTTTAAAGGCACTTTAAGAGAATCGTAACAAACCCGAAAGGAGCCATAATGAAACGCGTTTTTTCCGGAGTTCAACCAACCGGCAATATACATATAGGCAATTATCTCGGTGCACTTAAACAATTTATCGAGCTTGAAAACGATTACGATTGTTTATACTGTATCGTAGATCAACATGCCATTACATTACCACAAGACCGCACAGTTCTGAAATCGCATATACTCGATATAGCGGCACTTTATATCGCTATCGGTGTAGACCCTAAACGGTCTACGATATTCGTTCAATCCGATGTGCCTGCACATACCGAGCTCAGCTGGCTTTTGACTTGTTCATCTTACGTTGGCGAACTTCAAAGAATGACGCAATTCAAGTCAAAGAGCGACAAGCACAAATCAATTCCTACGGGTATATTGATATATCCCCTTTTAATGGCAGCAGATATACTTCTATACGATACTGACATCGTTCCTGTTGGAAGCGATCAAAAACAACACATCGAACTCACTCGTGATTTGGCTATAAGAGTAAATCACCAACACGGAAAGCTATTCACTATTCCCGAAGGTAGATTTATGAAAAGCGGTGCACGTGTAATGGCCTTAGACGATCCTTTATCGAAGATGAGCAAATCGGCTGAAAACGCACACAGTCGTATAGGACTTCTCGACTCCCCTTCAAAGATAAAAAAGTCTATTATGAAAGCCACGACTGATTCCGATGGAGTGATTAAATTTGATACCAAGAATAAACCAGGGATAAGCAACTTGTTATCCATATATAGTGCATTTTCAAACGAGAGTATCACAAATTTAGAAGAAAAATATGCAGGAAAAGGTTACGGAGATTTCAAAAAGGATCTCGTAGATCTAACGGTCGATGCACTCGCGCCTATACGAAATAGATTCGAAGAAGTTCGTGAATCTCAGTATTTAATCGATGTTTTAAGCGAAGGTGCAAAGCGAGCCAACGATATAGCAAATGAAAAACTCAAGCTCGTTAAAAATGCTTTTGGGTTGGGAATTTAAACGACTTAATTTAAGCAACTTTTAAATTATGTATTGAGTATATAACTTTATATATTTGATGTTGCCATATTCATAGATAACCATGCAAGTCACCTAATCTATTCAAGTCATTTAATCTTATACTTGTCATATCTTAAGATATACTTTATTATATTATAGGTTTTAAGTTATATTGATTAAATTATCAAAGGAGAAATTATATGAATCAAATGCTAATAACTTACATAGTCTGTGCCTCAACCGGCTTAATGTCTATAGCTTCAATAATCTATTTCATTAAGAATAAACGTTTCATAGGCAGAAACATATTGACTACCGTAGGTTCTATCATCGTTTTTGTTTTATGCCTTGTGGCGATATTTAAAGGAATTCCTATCACACAGCTACAATACCTTCTTGAAAACTAAACGTAAACTGTTGTGTAGGTATAATATTTAATATATGTATAACATTAAAAGCAGCGTTTAACCTATATTCCAAGGTCAAAGCTGCTTTTTTGAATATATATGGTAAGTATAAAGTACTTCAATTAAAAATTGGTGTGCCCAGAGGGATTCGAACCCTCGACCTACACATTCGGAGTGTGCCACTCTGTCCCCTGAGCTATGGGCACGCGCAAGACTTATATTACCATATCTGCTTATAAAAACCAATTGGTAAAACTTATATAAGCGTTACATAAAACTTATATAGTCTTATATAGTCATTACAAAACTTCTATAAACGTTACAGAAAAATTTCGTAAGAGTTTACTACATATAAACCCTACATAATGCCGTAATTTCAAAATCAAAATATTACTTGAGCTACATTACCGAATATATCCGTTACTTTAACCGATATATTGTGACTTGACTTATTAAAACCTTCATAGGTGAAATCAAGCCTCCCTTTACTATCCCTAACAAAGTATTCGCTCGGTCTATGCACATTACCGTCGTAATTGAAGTCAATACTCCAACTGAGGACTAACTGCCTCGAATCTTTCGCAATTACATTGGCAAGCGCTTTCTCATCTATTCCACGCGTACCCTTTCTAAGTTTTACTGAATCTATATGAATCTTAATCTTATCAAGGTTATAAGTCTCATCATCTACTGTCATTTTAATATTTGCCTTTAGGGCTTTATTTTTGTTAGCATCGACATCGTACACTGAAAAATCAGCGCCCTCTCTAATCAGTCTGGCCTCCGATATATTAGTTGCCAATCTTCCTATATCTGAAATTATAAACCTTCTACCGAGTTTTGAAGCGACAACGCCTAAAGTTCCGCTGCCACAGAAAAAGTCTGCACACAAATCACCTTCATCGGTAGCAGCTTTCACTATCCTCTCAAGTAAATGCTCCGGCTTTTGAGTTGCATATCCGGTGCGTTCAGATGATGTTCTTCCGACCATGTCTATAGACCATACGTCCTTCATATTGACCATTGTATACCAGCCAACGTCATCCTTGAATTCGGTTACCCCCTTGAACCGGTATGGTTTTAAATTTCGATTATACGATTTTTCTTGCTGGAGATTGAATTTGTACTTTGATGTTTTTGAATAAACCAATATAGTATCGTGCTTTCTTGAAAACCTTTTTTTACTGCTTCCTCCCGATTTATACTGCCAAACTATCTCGTTCACGAAATTGTTTTGCCCGAATATTTCATCCATGATGATTTTTACATAGTGAACGGAATGCCAGTCTAAATGTATGAATATCAGTCCGTCGCTTGCCAGTAAATCCCGCATGAGCATCAGTCTTACCGTCATCATTTTTAAGTATTCTTTTATTCCCGACTGCCAACTGTCATTATATGCACTGTGTTTTATCTTTCCTGTACCCACTTTTAATACGGCATCGTAATTCGCCATCGAGAAAAATGGAGGGTCTACATAGATCAGTTTTATTTTTTTAGCCACATTATCATCTTGCATCATCGATAGCATAACATCTATATTTTCCGCACGTATAAGTAAATTATCTTCAAGTAACCGTCCGGCTCTTGCTCCACATTCCTTATTATCAATCTTACTTTCTACTCGGGAAATTACCTTTATAACTTCATCCGTCTTATAAAGAGTCTTAGGGGTCGAACGTTTTAGACGCTCATACTTTCTTTTACTCAATCCATATACTCTGTTTAGCTCTTTAAGTAATGACATATCTTCACCTGCCTCTAACCCGGTTAAACGATTATTCCACCGCCTATAACCATATCTCCATCATATATTACGGCTGATTGCCCTTTAGTGATAGCCCTCTGTGGCTTTCTAAATATAATATTTGCCTCATCTTTCTCGACAAGTATTATCTCTGCCTCTTGCTCCGCTTGAGAAGATCTTATCTTAACTTTAAAATTCATTCTTTCAGGCGGATTGTCGTATACGATCCAATTGATACCTTTTACATGGCACTCGGTAGAAAATAAGTCATCGTTTGAACCAAGCGTTACAGTATTTTTTTCAGCGTTTTTGGAAATTACGTACATCGGTTTGCTGAATCCGCCTCCGAGACCTTTTCGCTGCCCTACGGTATAATGTGAAATACCCTTATGCCTTCCTATTACATTACCATCTAAGTCTATAAAATCCCCCGCACCATTGTTGAATCCATTATAATTTTTTATGAATTCAGCATAATTACCGTCAGGAACAAAGCATATGTCTTGGCTTTCCCTTTTAGTCCCTTTCACTAAACCTTCTCGCTTTGCAATGGTAATCACTTCCCTTTTCGTCATTTCTCCAAGCGGAAATATCGCATGAGCCAGTTGTTCTTGAGTTAATCCGTACAGAAAATAACTTTGATCCTTTTTGAAGTCAATACCTTTCTTTAGCATATAACGCTTTTTGTCCCTGTCGTAATATGACCTGACATAATGCCCCGTTACAACTGCGTTTGCCCCGACCGCTTCTGCGCACTTGAAAATTTCTCCAAATTTAATCTTTTTATTGCACTCTACACATGGATTAGGTGTCTCAGCTGATTCGTAGGCATTTACAAAATGCTCTATTACGAGTTTGTCAAATTCTCCACGCAAATCGCAAGTTACATATTTAATACCGAGCTTATCGCCAACAGCCTTGGCATCAGCAATGCTTTCGCTCATATCTCCACACAGTTCAAGAGTAATTCCTATCAGATTGTATCCTGAATTTTTAGCAAGAAATGCAGCGACACTGCTATCAACGCCACCGCTCATAGCTATAATTACGCTTTCCTTATTTTCCGTTTTATTATCTCTTTTATCATTCATTATTTCTACCAATAAAATTGCATGACAACTTTAACTTTGCTCTCGAGCGAAAGATTATCTAAGTAAAAAGCTTGACAACACAAGTAATGCCGTCAAGCTCGAATTTCCCATTCTAATATAAATTAACTATTAAAACAGTTACATCGTTAAATAACATGCGCCTAACTGCTTAAAGTTAGTTTAATACATCATAGTCAGATAACTTTACGCCTATCAGCTCTTCCTTCTTAGCGCTCACACTGACGGTAAAGTCCATACCGTAGTTTTTTGAAATATCCTGTAATCTCTCCAGGAATTCAGGCAAATCACCAAGCGTAAAGTCAGCGTGTTTCATGATGCTGTCTATGTAAATAGTTTCTATGTCATGGTCGGAACTTATAATTCCATATATAAACCCTATATACTCGTCACTGTTCGTAACGTGCTCGAAATCCTCCATACAGACGACTCTTATCTTATATTTTAGATCATACATAAGCCTGGCATTCTTGTTGATAAAGATAATACTGCCCTTGCTAACTTCAGTCTGATTATTAGCCATTTCTATCATCTGTTTCGTCTTGCCTGTGCCTTTATGCCCGATCAATAACTTAACCATAGTTTGATCCTCCAATTCATTTACTGTCTTAATTATACACTATCGCCCATATCCATTCAACGAAATTTTGGCTTTTTATGCGCTTATAGCATAAGCGATACGCAAGGCACCGAATGCTATTCCGGTGCCTTGCGTGAGAAATATATTTTTATTTACAGTATTTTATTTGGATTGTGAAATTCTCTTCTTCTGTATCAATAATATTGCGCATAGAGAGTACAAGATCATTAACACATACATTTGGATACCCTCATCACTCGTATCCGGAGCATTAGGTTTATCTTTCACTATACCAAGGTCAAGTGTTAGATTATCGGCATCTTTGATTTCTCCAGTTGGCGTTAAACCGTCCGAATCTTTAGCGTTATCTGTTCCTTTATTAGTCGTAGTAATTACGTATCCATTAGGTAATTTGCTAAACTCTACGGTATATTTACCATTAGGTAGGTTCTCAAATATGTATAGACCATTGTTATCAGTATAAGTCTCATCGATCTTCTGACCCATGGAGTCCTTTAGTACAACTTTAACGCCTTTTACCCCTGATTCACCACCATCTTGGATTCCGTTACGGTTAACATCATACCAAACGTAATCTCCTAATTTGTATAACGGTCTATAGATTCCGAGATCAAGCGTTAGATTATCGGCGT
>PDWI01000199.1_pt1 | contig 90771 bp, 74 predicted proteins | sample 1430891 | NCBI WGS metagenome assembly PDWI01 (sample SAMN01162508, study PRJNA174530) | Oral metagenome, whole genome shotgun sequencing project. | biome: Marine environment; feature: Marine mammal; material: Swab sample of the gingival sulcus; isolation source: swab sample of gingival sulcus... | reverse complement strand
TGCGGGTTGGCTTGGGCGGGTGTGATTATGGTTGCACTGCCAAGTGTTAGGAGGATGCTGGCGGATATGGTTTTAAATTTACTGTAGTATTGGTTAGAAGATCCGCTGGTTTGTGAGCCAGCTTGTGGGCTATTACTCTCACTACCACTGATACTTGCGTTGGAAGATTTCCCTTGTGAACGTGTGGTTTCTGATACCACGATTAACATGCCTTTGGCTTTGCTAAAGATGACGCGATAACAGTGGTTGTTCATGGGGGATTTCCTTGTATGGGTTTTGGTTAATGGGGGTCAATAAACTAATATTTTATTCGATTATCAATCAGTTAATTGACTGGTGTCAAGGTGATTCTCACTATAATACTTAGCATTATGAGTGAAATAAGTAATCATAGAACTTTCTTATACCACAAGTTACAATATAGAAAGGTTTGTAATGGTTTGGTTACATTTTATCAAAGTTCTATATGCCTTAAAGATTACTTAGATATATCCTATAAACTATGAAAATCTAGACCTCTGCTGACACATTGAATTTACAATGTATGTCACGGAAGCTAGATTATGACTACAAAAGCACAACGAGAAATCAATCACAAATTATAACTATAACCGACCACATGCAGCCATGAATAGAAAAACACCTTATGAGCGACTATTGGAAAAAATGAGGTAGAATATTGTTGTCGTCAGCAGAGGTTACTACTAACACAATTTGCCACAACTACATACTAAAGCTGATACTCATGTACCGCATCAATAAATACCTTAGCATGGTCTGGATTCACCCATTGAGCGATACCATGCCCAAGGTTTGCAATATAACCAGTTTTTTGCTGGCTACTATTTGCTTTATCACTGTAAACCCTATAGGCATCATCAAGCATTAATTTGGTCTCTCGTCTAATCGTATCAAAAGAGCCATATAAGGTTGCGGGATCCATATTACCTTGGATGGCTTTATTTTTACCTTTTAAAATGGAACGTGCTTGATGCAGTGACATTGTCCAATCCAAACCTAGTACATCCGCATCAGAATCTGCTTGTATCGATAACCATAAGCCACCGCCTTTGGTAAATAGTACAACAGGAACATCTGGGTGCTGTTGTTTTAATGCTTTGACAATACGGCAATTATACTGATGTGAAAAGTCGACAAATTGACGATGAGCCAACGCCCCACCCCAACTATCAAAAATCTGTACAATTTGAGCACCAGCAACAATTTGGGCAGATAGATAGTCAATGACTACCCTAGTAACCCTATCAAGCAAAGCGTGTAAAAACTGAGGACGTTCATACATCATTTGTTTGGTAAAACGGTAGTCTTTACTACTGCCGCCTTCCACCATATAAGTTGCTAATGTCCACGGACTGCCAGAAAAACCAAACAGTGGCACTGCCCCATTTAATTCTTTACGAATACTGGTTACCGCCCTCATTACATAATCGAGTGAATCATTGACATCAACATCTAATAACCCATTTAAGTCATTTTCTGTACGCACAGTCTTTTTGAATTTAGGTCCTTCACCTGTTTCAAAATACAGCCCCAAACCCATCGCATCAGGAACTGTCAAAATATCACTAAATAAAATCGCCGCATCCAGATCAAAACGTCTAAGCGGCTGCATCGTCACTTCTGTTGCACGAGCAGTATCTTTGCATAAGCTTAAGAAGTCACCTGCTTCGGCACGAGTTGCCTTATATTCTGGAAGATATCGCCCAGCTTGTCGCATCATCCACACTGGGGTTCTATCAATTTCTTCAAACCGCATAGCACGAAGAATACGATCGTTCTTTAATGGTGCAAACTGTGGCATTGGGGTTCCTAATTTTAAACGCTAATTTGGGCAAAATTTTTTATCAAATCAGATATTATCAATCAATTTAATCTATTTTGGAGGTGCCTATGTTTTAATCTTGCTGTATTTTAAATGTCTTAATTCTCTATCATGACTATCCTAAAATAGCCATTTTATCTCTATGCACCATCGCAACTTTTTCTTGAGGGATACCAAGAATGGCAGCAACTTCATCGCTATGCCTATTAGCAATTTTACGTGCATCAGCAGAATTAAAGCCAACTTGTCCGACAGCTATCCGTTCACCAGTATCTTGATGAATAATTTCTACCACATCTTCAATTTCAAAATTACCATGCACATCATGCACACCCACAGGCAATAAACTTTTATGATTTTCAAGAATGGCTTTAACCGCACCTGCATCAACAACCAATGTACCTGCCATTTGCAAGTGACTGGCTAACCATTGTTTTTTGGCGATGATTTTATCTGTTTCATTGGTAGTAAGCAAAGTGCCAATGGCTTCACCTTTAACTACCTTTGTTATAACATCTTCAGCGGTACCATTAGCAATAACAGTAGGACAGCCACCCATAGCAGCCAATCTCGCTGCACGAATTTTGGTTAGCATACCGCCACTGCCCAATTTACCACCATCGCCTGCAATATCGAAGAGATAGTCTGCCATGGCACGTTCTTCGCTTATCATTACCGCATTGGGGTTGTTCCGTGGATTATCAGTAAAAACACCTTGTTGATCGGTTAAAATGATGTACAAATCAGCTTGTGCCATAGTCGCTACCATCGCTCCAAGCGTATCGTTGTCACCAAATTTAATTTCATCTACAGAGATGGTATCATTTTCGTTAATCACAGGAATCACTCGCCAATCAATCAATTGATTAAGTGTCCCTGCTGTATTTAGGTAACGTTTTCGATTTGCCAACTCATCATGCGTCAGCAGCAATTGTGAAGATTGAACACCGTATTGAATCAATGCCGACCACCAAGTTTCTATCAAGCCCATTTGTCCAATAGCTGCACAGGCTTGCAAAGCAGGTAATTTTTTTGGTCGTTCGTCTAGGTTCATACGCACCACACCCTCGGCAATCGAACCTGACGAAACAATAATAACTTCCATGCCTTTATTTTGCAGGCTGGCAATTTGTTTTGCCCATTCATAAATGGCAGTACGGTCTAATCCTTTACCATTGTTAGTTAACAGTGATGAGCCAATTTTCACCACAATACGCTTACTGGGGGTATTGATAAAATCTTGTCGTAAATTCTTTTGTTTGCTCATTTTAACTTATGTTTAATTTTTGGTTGGTTAACTTTTTCGATAGTATATCATGAGAGAGGATAAAAAATATCTCAATAAAGTTTAAAGAAAATAAAGTTTAAAGAAATAGAAACAGAGCTTGCTTGGCAAGTTAGAGAAACAACGATTGAATGAAGTCAGAGCTGGCATGGAACTATTGGCATAACACGGATAAAACAAAAACTTCATGATACGGGTAAAAAGTTGTATCATGAGTTTTAGTAAGCACTAAATCATTTAATTCTTTTATCCACAATATCAAAACAGTATTAATGAGTAACATATGTCTCGTTCGAAACGCCTACTCGACTTACTTCAGCTATTACGAGAATACCGTAACCCCGTTTCTGCTCAAACATTGTCAAAAAAGCTAGAAGTGAGTGTGCGTACTGTCTATCGTGACATAGAAACCTTACGCCAACAGGGTGCGAATATTGATGGTGAGGTAGGTTTGGGCTATCAGCTAAGAGATGGCTATCTTTTACCACCATTAATGTTTGACGTAGATGAGCTCGAAGCGCTGGTACTCGGTAGTCGCTGGGTGCAAAATCATGGTGATGAAAAGTTAGTCAGTGCCGCTACCAAAGCACTGGCTAAAATTAATGGTGTCATCCCTAAAAGTCATCAGTCTCTTGTAGAATCACACGCTTTATTTGTTCCCTCTTTTAACAAAAGAGGCTACCAAAAATTACTCAATCCAGACACCTCAGAATCTATCCGCCAAGCCATCCGTTTACAAAAGGTTTGCCACATTTTTTATAAAGATGGCAAAGGCAAAGCAAGTGAACGTACTATTTATCCTTTTGGATTAACCTTTTTTGATGAAGTGCAAGTTGTCATGGCTTGGTGTTGTTTACGAGAGGATTTTCGTCATTTTCGTGTAGATAGAATTCAGTCAATACAAGTTACTGCACAAACCTATTCCCCCAACAAACAGACACTATTGCAAGACTGGCAACGACAAGAATGTATTGATGTCACTATTGTACAAAACTTTTAATGATGTGATACCTCATTATTTGACTACTGACAAAAACTGGCACAGCTCTCAGTTAAAATATCTTTATTCATTTGTAATAATGAATACTCCGTCTTCAACAGCCATTTTAAGGATACGATTATGAGTAAGTTAACTTTTTATACCAATCCTATGTCTCGTGGGGGCACTGTTCGTTGGTTGCTTACCGAATTAGAGGCTGATTACGACACCGTTATATTAGAGTACAATTCTGATAAAAATCCAAACGGTATTAAATCAGCTGACTATCTTGCCATTAATCCAATGGGCAAAGTTCCTGCCCTCAAAGATGATGACACAGTTATCACCGAAGTCCCAGCGATATGTGCCTATTTAACCGATAAATTTTCTGAAAATAAGCTAGCCCCTGCCCTGCATAGCCCATTACGTGGTGAGTACTACCGCTGGTTGTTTTTTGCTCATGGTGTGTTAGAGCCAGTATTAATGGCTAAATTTATGGATTTGCTCGCTCCAGTTGAACAAAAAACCATGATTGGCTACGGCACTTATGAAGATGTAATTAATACATTACAAAGTAAACTGGCAATGGGTAACTATCTTTGTGCTGAGTCATTTTCGACAGCAGACTTATATCTTGCCAGTGCGTTGAACTTTTATTTACAGTTTAAATTAATTCCAGAATTACCTGAGTTTGTAAACTATGCAAATTTTCATACCAGCCGTGAAAGCTTTGCTAAAGCTCAAGCGATAGATGAAGCATTAATCAAGGATTAACAAAATCAATGCTAAACTAAAAAATACTAAACCAAAAAAGGAACGCTATCAATGGTAGCCTTCCTTTTTTAATGCTAAGTTAAAGACATGCTTTAATAAGGTGTATATTCTACTTCAACATCGTCATCATCCCATTCATCGTCATTCGCCAAGCCCTCTCGTTGTGCTTTACGAGCCGCACGATATGCTTGTTTTTGCTCTTCAGTATTACGACGCACTTCAAGCTCTAACCGTTCAAAACGCTCTTTTTGTTGCTCCGCAAATATTGGATCTTCTGCTTCACGCTCTTTTTCACGCTCGATTTCATTCATTAAATGATGTTTAACCGCATCAACCCCATCACCTGTTAAGGTTGATGTTCTAAATACCATACCTGTCCAACCAAGTTCAGCAACAATACGTGTACAAAGTGCATTTTGTTCATCTACTGGGATTTGGTCTATTTTGTTTAGTACCAAAATTTGTGGCAAGTTTGCCAGCTCTGGAGAAAAGTTTTTTAACTCTGCCATAATCAAACGTGCATTTGTGACAGGATCACTTTGATCAATTGGTTGCACATCTACAATATGCAACAAACGGCGTGTACGAGCAACATGTTTTAAAAAACGAATACCAAGCCCAGCACCTTCTGATGCACCAGCAATCAGACCTGGGATATCTGCCATTACAAAAGAACGTTGCAAACCAACATCAACCACACCTAAGTTTGGGGTTAACGTTGTAAATGGATAATCAGCAACTTTTGGCTTGGCAGAAGAAACTTGACGGATAAATGTCGATTTACCTGCATTTGGCAAGCCGATGAGACCAACATCAGCCACCACTTTTAACTCAAGTTGTAATTGTTTTAGCTGCCCTTCTTCACCTTTGGTTGCCTTACGCGGTGCTTGGTTGGTTGAGCTTTTAAAATGGGTATTACCCAAACCACCTTGACCACCTTTAGCCACCAAAATACGTTGTCCTTTTTCAGTCAAGTCACCTACTACTTCATTAGTATCAATATCAATAATGGTTGTGCCAATGGGTACTCGCAGCTCTATATCACTGGCACCTCTGCCAGAACAGTTTTTACTACCACCATTTTCACCTCGTTTTGCTTCATAACGGCGAGTATAACGATAATCTACAAGTGTATTGGTGTTGTCATCGGCAATGACATATACATCACCACCGCTTCCACCATCTCCCCCATCAGGACCACCTTTGGGCACATATTTTTCTCGACGGAAGCTGACAATACCATTACCACCATCTCCTGCTTTCACGGTAATTTTAGCTTCATCAATAAAACGCATGTCATTGCTCCAAAATAAATATAAAAGGGCTTGCCAACCAGCAAGCCCTTATTATAGCGTATTTTAATTACTATTTATCTAATTTAAATTTGTGATTTATGCTAATAAATCAACATAATTAATATCCGCCATTTGTTTAGCAACACGCAGTACCTGTGTGCTATACCCTACTTCATTATCATACCAGATATATACAGTAACATGGTTGTTAGTAACAATAGTAGCTTGTGCATCAACGATACCAACTTTTTGTGCACCAACAAAATCAGTAGAAACTGCCTCTGTTGAATCAACATAATCAATTTGTGCTTGCCATTTATTTGATTTTGCCACACTCTTTAAAAACTCATTTAAGGCATCAGCACTTGCAGGTGCTGTTTTTAAGTTCAGGTTTAAAATTGCCATACTAACATTTGGCGTTGGTACACGAATTGAATTACCAGTTAACTTGCCATTAAGTTCTGGCAGTGCTTTACCAACTGCTTTTGCAGCACCCGTGCTAGTAATAACCATGTTAAGACCAGCACTGCGACCACGGCGGTCTTTTTTGTGATAATTATCAATCAAGTTTTGGTCGTTAGTATAGGCATGAATTGTTTCAACATGCCCTGTTTCAATACCGTATTGGTCATGCAATACTTTAAGCGTTGGTGCAATGGCATTTGTTGTACAACTTGCGGCACTCACAATTACATCATCACCAATTGTGTCGTTATTGACATTATATACAATGTTTTTAATATCACCTTTTGCTGGTGCAGTTAACAATACCTTACTCACACCTTTAGACTGCAAGTGCTGACCTAGTGCTTCTTCATCTGTCCAAATACCCGTGTTATCAATAATCAACGCATTATCAATACCATAGCTGGTGTAGTCAATTTCATTTGGATTTTTAGCATAGATGACTTGAATAAAACGGCCATTGACAATCAAGCCGTTATTTTCTTCATCTAATACAACCGAACCATCAAAATCGCCATGAACCGAATCATGCATTAATAATTTAGCACGCTTTAATAAATCGCCTGATTTTGCAGGGCGAACAACAATCGCTTTTAGTTGTAGTCCTTTGTCACTTGCAGCTTTAGCAGCAAGAAGACGCGTTAAAATACGACCAATACGACCAAAACCATAAAGTACAACATCCTGTGCCTTATTTACACGACCACCAGATAAACTAGCAGTATCAACACCTTGCTGCAGTAATAACGCAATATCTACTTTTGCCGCAGTGATTTGTTGTTGAACCAGCCCATTTAATGCTTCAACTGTTTTTATCACATCTAACTGGTTTTCCTCATGCATGGCAATTAGTTGTTGTACAGATTTATTGTCAAGCATTGAACCCAAAAAGCTAACTTCAACGTCATTTTCTTGCAAAGTTTGTATCAGCTCAAGTGCTTTAACAGCCGTTTGTTCTTGCTGTTTCTGCTGGTTTAAAAGATCTGTATATTTTTTTTGTAAACTCGTTGCATCACTCATTAAAGTTCTCTCCAGATTAAATAAATGAACAGGTTTGAAGTAAAATAATCTACCGACTATTTATGAAATTGATAAGGCTAATTATAAAATAAATAGTAAAAAATTTCTACCAGCCAATATAGCCAATATGATAGAAAATTAGGTCGTTATTGATATAAATCTACAAATAACGCTTTAATCAAAATACTTTAAAATACTATTCAATTGGTGTAATTGGCTTTATGACATCCGCATTTTGAGCACGGTTACGCAAGTAATGGTCAAGTAAAACAATGGCGAGCATGGCTTCTGCAATGGGGGTCGCTCTAATACCAACACAAGGGTCATGCCTACCTTTTGTAAGCATCTCAACTGCTTCCGATTTCAAATTAATACTTTTACCCTTTGTCGTGATGCTCGAAGTAGGTTTTAACGCAATCTTAACGCTAATTGGTTGACCAGAAGAAATACCCCCTAATATACCTCCTGCGTGATTACTGGTGAATCCATCTGCTGTTAATTCATCACGGCTTGAATGCCCATACTGACCAGCAACCGCCATTCCATCACCAATTTCGACACCTTTAACCGCATTAATGCTCATCATAGCATGGGCAATATCAGCATCTAATCTATCAAAGACTGGCTCTCCAAGACCGACAGGTACATGAGTTGCAATCACTTCTAATTTAGCACCACAGCTGGTGCCGTCTTTACGTAGCTGGGTAATAAGTTTTTCAAATTTTGGCACAGCATCTGCATCAGCAGTAAAAAATGGATTACTATTTACAAACTCCCAATCAATACTTTGATAGTCCATTAGCTTAGCATATTCACCACCAATTTGAGTCACATGTCCGTTAATTTGGATGCCAAGTTTTTTTGCCAAATATTTTTTAGCAATGGCACCCGCTGCTACTCGCATTGCTGTTTCACGCGCGGATGAACGTCCACCACCACGATAATCACGAAAGCCATACTTCATACTATAGGTATAGTCAGCATGTCCCGGACGGAAAGTATCAGCAATTTCATTATAGTCTTTTGATTTTTGGTCAGTATTGCGGATAAGCAAACCAATAGAAGTGCCTGTTGTTTTACCCTCAAACACGCCAGAGATAATTTCTACCTCATCTGCTTCTTTACGTTGAGTAGCAAATTTTGAGGTACCTGGTTTACGGCGGTCTAAATCTCGCTGTAAATCCTCTGCTGATAATTCAAGCCCTGGTGGCACACCATCAACAATTGCCATAAGCCCAACGCCATGCGATTCACCACAAGTGGTTACTTTAAATACTTGACCAATTGTATTACCTGCCATTTTATTACCTTTTTATCATTTTATTCTAAAATTTATAATAAAAACTCAGTTAACACTTAAATCAAATTGTTAACTTTTTGTGCAAACAAATCACGATACTTAATTAACTCATCTTTAGTAATCGCAAAAATACCATGCCCACCATGTGCAAACTTTAGCCAGTCAAACTGTATTTGTGGATAAGATTGATTTAATGCCCATTCACTTTCACCCACCTCACAAACTAACAAACCTTTATCGGTCAAAAAGTCTGATGCTTGATATAAAATATGATGCACCAAATCCAAACCATCTTGCCCCGCAGCTAATGCATGTTCTGGTTCATGAATAAATTCTGGTGGTAATTCAGCCATGATAGCGGCATCTACATATGGCGGGTTGGTAACAATTAAATCGTATTGATTTTCTGGATTTAATTTTTCAAATAAATCTGACTCAACCAAATTAACTTGTCCGACCATACCATGGTGCTCAACATTGACTGCCGCCACTTCTAAGGCATTTTTATCAATATCGGTTGCATCAATAGTGGCATTTACAAAACGACTGGCAAGGGCGATAGCAATACAACCAGAACCTGTACATAAATCCAAAATTCGTTCTGGATTCGATAAAAACAGTTCTTCTAAACCATGTGAGTAAAACTGCCCATTATTGGCTTTATCATCTAAAATAACTGATTTTGCTAAATCATTAGTTTCAAAATAAGGATAAAACTGCTGGCGTATTAATTCTGCAATTGGTGAACGCGGGATTAATACTCGCTCATCAACATAAAACGGTAAATCACAAAAATACGATAGATTAATCAAATAACTAAGTGGTTTGCGTTCAGTGATTCGTTGCTGCAACAAAGTTAGTACCGCAGATTTTTCATTATCCGTTAATCGACAATCCAAAATTTGCTCATCTACTGCCCAATCAAGTGATAAGGTGTGCATAACAATTGCAGCACTTTCTGCAAACTCATCAGTTGTTCCCTGAGCAACTACCACATCATAACTACGTAGTTGAGTGACACAAAAACGGATAAAATCACGAATGGTACGTAATGATTGATATGCTCCATTTAATTCTCGTCCTAAGTCATCCTCATAATCAGTAGCCAATTGATTAGACTTTTGTGTTTTTATATTGTCAGACTCGATATCTTCAAACTTGTGAATTTGCATTTTTATTCATTAACCTCACGGCTTCAATCTATGCCAATTTTTAATTTTAATTCAGTATCATTTAAATAAAATATTTAACAATTATATAAGCAATACAATTATTATAATAACAGTTAAATGCAGTAATATCCTTATAAAGATTCCACCATTTACGACTTAATGCTTGTTAATATAAACTTACGATAATTTTTAAACATAAAGAATTTATGTTTATGTAACATTTGTAACATTTTTTTGCTACAATGAGCAAAAATTATTTTTTAGCGATAGACTTTATAAATACAGTTACAAATTTACCAATGAATTCTGTTACAAAATATTGCTATTATTCTTAACAATTAAATTTGCACAATCTATTTAATATTTATTTTCATCTCACAAGAGGTTAACATGCAAAAAAATTCATTTAATTCAAGTAAAATTGACTTGAAAAAACTATCGACAACCCTGCTGGCTAGCTCTATATCCTTAGTATCTATTTCTTCGGCAACAGCGGCAAGCGAAAAAACTTTACCATTTAGTGAGTTGCAATCTGCCACCGTTGTGCAAACATCACAACCTCAAGCATTCACGATAGAAGATTTGTCTGGCACAACTATCAAAGAAAGTAGCACTGTTATACAAGATGGTACAGCAAATGATGAAGCTCAAACTGTAATCACAGAAACTAAAACTAATGATACCGCGAATGATGTAACCAATGTCGGTGTTAGCAGTGATGACCTACAAGACTCAGAAGGTAACAATACGCCAGTTGATAATGACAGCACAATTAATAAGACAATTGACAGCATCAATAAAGGTACCGCTGTAGAAACAACAACGCCAAGCACGCAAACTGGCACTAACCAATTACCACCTGGTACAAAAACAGCCACACTTTCACAATATGCAGCTGCCGTTAATAAGGGTGTTTGGAAACCAGGCATGAAAAAAGTAAACACCATGACAGTTAGGTTACAAGCCTTACTGGATTGGAACCATGCCTCGCCTGGTCCTATTGATGGTGGTTGGGGTATGAATAGTAAAAAAGCACTTAAAAACTTTCAGGCAATGAAAGGACTTAAGCAAAGTGGACGTATGGATCAAGCCACTTGGAATGCATTAACCGCAAAAATCCCTGATGAACGCCCAGTTTTAGTTGAGTATACAATCACCAAACAAGATACAAACACTCGATTTATGCAAATCCCTTCTGGTTACCCTGCTAAGTCAAGACTACCAGGAATGTACTACAATAATATTTATGAAATGCTTGCAGAACGTTTCCATATGGATATTAATTACCTTAAAAAGCTAAACAAAGGTAAAAAGTTTGTTGCCGGGCAAAAAATTACTGTTTACAACCCAGGTGTATCATTAAATGAAGGCATCACTCGAGTGGTGGCACATAAAAAGAATGAAACACTTTACGCTTATAATGGTAACAAACTTGTTGCAACTTACCCAACAACCGTTGGTAGTAGTTCAACACCATCACCGCATGGCACTTATAAGGTTGTAAGCAAAGTTAAGATGCCTTGGTACAATGCAACCGTTGGTAAAGGTGCAACCGCCAAAAAATACAAAATTGCACCAGGTCCAAACAATCCTGTTGGTGTTGTGTGGATGGGTTTATCTAAACCATCTTACGGTTTACATGGGTCACCAGTACCTGAGGGCATTAGTCGCCAAGCATCACACGGTTGTATCCGCTTAACAAACTGGGATGTTTTGGAAGTTTATGCCAACATCAAACATGGTGCAGCCGTTGAGCTTAAATAGCATCATTAATTAGCCTAAGTTTGTAACTTTAACAACCTTATTTTAAAAGACCATCACAACTGCGATGGTCTTTTTTATTAAATTATAAATTTAGATAGATGTTAGATATTCACCCCCAATTAATATCTATGTTAAAATACATGCTTTTGTATTTATAATTATTTATCGCATTCAGCTAGGATTTTTTAATGAGCCAGCCAGTTAATTTCATGTCATCAAATCAGCTTCGTCAGGCTTTTATCGATTTTTTTGTTAGCAAGGGACACACACATGTACCTTCATCTAGCCTTATCCCGCATGATGATCCTACCCTATTGTTTACCAATGCGGGCATGAACCAATTTAAAGACACTTTTTTAGGGTTAGAACAACGTGACTATAACCGTGCGGTGACTTCTCAAAAATGTGTACGTGCTGGTGGCAAACATAATGACCTAGATAACGTTGGCTACACAGCCCGTCACAATACTTTTTTTGAGATGTTAGGTAACTTTTCTTTTGGTGACTACTTTAAAGAATCAGCCATCCCTTTTGCATGGGAGTTTTTAACATCAAAACAATGGCTTGGGATAGACGCAGATAAGCTATACGTTACAATCTATGAAAGTGATGATGAGGCTTTTGAAATTTGGAATAAAAAAATTGGTTTAGCACCAGAACGTATCATTCGTATTGGTGATAACAAGGGGGCACCCTACCAGTCTGATAACTTTTGGATGATGGGTGATACAGGACCATGTGGACCATGTACTGAAATTTTTTATGACCACGGAGCAGAAATTGAAGGTGGGCTACCTGGCACACCGGAAGAAGATGGAGATAGATACATCGAGATTTGGAACTGTGTCTTCATGCAATACAACCGTCAAAAAGATGGCACTATGGAAAAACTTCCCAAACCAAGTGTTGATACTGGCATGGGACTTGGACGTATTAGTGCCATTATGCAAGGTGTACACGGCAACTATGAGGTAGATGTTTTTGTTAACCTCATGAACGCCGCAGCAAAAATTATCGGCATTACAAACAAGCAGCAACCCTCTTTAAAAGTAATTGCCGATCATATCCGTGCTGTAGCATTTTTAATTGCAGATGGCGTTATACCAAGCAATGAAGGGCGTGGTTATGTATTACGCCGTATCATTCGCCGTGCAGTACGCCATGGTAATAAGCTTGGTGCTAAAGAAAACTTTTTTAATAAAATGGTTGCACCTTTAGTAAATGAAATGGGTCAAGCCTATCCTCAACTAATTGAAAACCAATCCCATATAGAAAGCACCATTGAAAAAGAAGAAACTCAATTTGCTAAAACCCTAGCACAAGGTTTACGTTTACTATCGACAGAATTAGAAAGCTTACAAAAAGGTAACACCTTATCTGGAGAAGCCGCTTTTAAACTATACGATACTTACGGTTTTCCGCTTGATTTAACCGCAGATATTGCACGTGAAAAAGGCATTAACATAGATGAAGCAGGTTTTGAACAACAAATGCAAGCACAACGTGATAGAGCACGTGATGCTGGTAAATTTGATGTTGATTACTCATCTCTCATCAATGTAGACCAAGCAACTGAGTTTTTGGGTTATCAGCAACTTTCTGAAGCAGATAGCAAAGTTATTTGTCTCTATCAAGAAGGTAAACCAGTAGATACACTGAGCGAAGGGCAAAATGGTGTGGTTGTACTTGACAAAACACCATTTTATGCCGAAGGTGGTGGTCAAGCAGGTGAGTTAGGTGAAATCCACACCGCTTCGGGTGTGTTTAAAGTACAAGATACTAAAAAATCTGGACAGGCAATTATCCACTATGGTGTGGTAAGCATGGGTGCAGTCAGCTCAAAGCAGACTGCTGATGCACAAGTTGAGTCTATTGTTCGTATTAATAGTGCTAAAAATCACTCGGCAACTCATCTATTGCATGCATCATTGCGTAAAGTTTTGGGTGATAGCGTCAGTCAAAAAGGTTCTTTAGTCACTAGCAATATATTACGTTTTGATTTTTCACTTGACCGCCCAGTATCTACAGAAGAGCTGGTTAAAATTGAGCGCATGGTTAACGACCAAATTTTAGCAAATGCCTTAGTACAAGCCCAAACCATGCCAATTGATGAGGCAATGGCAAAAGGTGCAATGGCGTTATTTGGCGAAAAGTACGGCAATCATGTGCGTGTGCTAACTATGGGCACAATAGATAACGATGATAAACCATTTTCTATCGAACTTTGTGGTGGTTTGCATGTAAACCGCACAGGTGATATTGGTTTATTTAAGATAGTGTCAGAATCTGGCATTGCTGCTGGCGTACGCCGCATTGAAGCTTTAACTGGTATGAACGCCCTCAAATTTGTTCAAGAAGGGGAAGCGCAACTGCAAACATTAGCAGCTAATTTGAAAGCCAAACGCCCAGAAATTGCAACTAGAGTGCAGGCTATGGCAGATAAACAGCGTGATTTAGAAAAACAGTTAGAACGCTTACAACAAAAGCTTGCCAGTAGCCAAGCAGCCAGTTTGATAGAACAAATGACTAATGTAAATGGTGTACCCATACTTACTGCTACTGTAAACGGCATTGATGGTAAAAGCATACGCCCACTCATGGATGACCTTAAATCTAAAAAATCTGATGCTATTATCATATTAATTGGTGATAAAGATGGTAGTACCGGTGGACAACTCGCTTTAGCTTGCTCTGTTGCTAAAAAATTAACCAATCAGATTAAAGCAGGTGACATCATAAGACATTTAGCAGCTGAGCTTGGTGGCAAAGGTGGTGGCAAACCCGACTATGCCCAAGGGGGTGCGACTAAACCAAATGATTTTGAGCAAATAATGCAAAACTTTAATGCTTGGATTGCAGAGCAACTTAGTTAAAATAGCTTTTAATAACCATCATAAATATTCAAAGAGCTAATAAAACTTAGCTCTTTTTCTATCATAAAACAAACAGTTTTTATATCTATAAAAAATTTACAGTCATATTTGTCACAAAATTGACTATAAACTTGGTGTAACATTGCAAAATATGGTATAAAGCATATCTGAATTTAATTGAGATTAAGGTTATATAAATGGCGTTAATTGTACAAAAATATGGTGGTACGTCGATGGGTAGCATCAGTCGTATCAAAAACGTCGCAAAACGTATTAAAAGTTGGCACGATAATGGGCATCAAGTCGTGGTCGTTGTTTCTGCAATGAGTGGTGAAACCAACCGACTAATTGATTTAGCAACTCAAATTAGTAAAAACCCAGATCCTCGCGAATATGACCAAATGGTTTCTACTGGCGAGCAAGTCTCTATTTCATTGCTTGCAATGGCATTACAAAGTATTGGCGTTGGTGCACGCTCATTTACTGGCGGTCAAGTCGCTATTAAAACTGACAACACCCACAATAAAGCGCGCATTCAAAGCATTGATGATAAAAGAATCCGCAAACAGCTTGATGCGGGTAATGTTGTTATTGTTGCTGGGTTTCAAGGCATTGATGAAAAAGGCGATATCACAACATTAGGTCGTGGTGGTTCTGACACAACTGGAGTTGCATTAGCTGCAGCATTAAAAGCCGATGAATGCCAAATTTATACCGATGTAGATGGTGTTTATACCACAGACCCTCGCCTAACCTCAAAAGCTAAAAAACTACGCCGTATTACCTTTGAAGAAATGTTAGAAATGGCAAGTTTAGGTTCTAAGGTATTACAAATCCGTTCAGTCGAATTTGCTGGCAAATATCAAGTCCCACTTCGTGTGCTATCAAGCTTTGATGAAGATATTGACGGAAAATTTGATGAAGACTTTAAAAACAATGTTGGCACACTAATTACTATTGATGAAGGAGACAGCATGGAACAGCCTCTAATTTCTGGCATTGCATTTAACCGAGATGAAGCAAAAATTGTTGTACGTGGTGTACCAGACCACCCTGGTATCGCAGCCGCCATCTTAACTCCAGTTGGCAACGCCAATATTGAAATTGATATGATTCTACAAAATGTTTCTTCTAATGGACTAACTGATTTTAGCTTTACGGTACACAGAAGTGATATGGATAAAACCATTGAGGTGTTAAATAATGAGGTTAAAGAAGAAATTGGTGCTGCAGAAGTTTTTGGTGATGATAAAGTCGTTAAAATTTCTCTAGTTGGTGTTGGCATGCGTTCACACGCTGGTGTGGCAAGTACCATGTTCCAAACATTGGCCGAAAACAATGTAAATATCCAAATGATTTCTACCAGTGAAATTAAAATTTCTGTGCTAACTCAAGAACAATACTTAGAAAAAGCAGTAAAAAAACTACACACAGCTTTTGGTTTAGATAGAAAAGATGGCCAAAGTCACGTTGCAGGGACATAATAGCAAACAAAATCTTTAACTATCAATACTGTTTAAATATACCATCAACCATTAAGATTAACTATTTATCGTGACTAAAAGATAAAACATGTTTATAATATAAGGTTTATAACTTTTAAAAAGTTATAGACCTTTTTTTATATTGGGCGATATATTAAATTGGTAAAATCATGTTTAATTTATTATTGTTGTATTTTGCGACATAAGGAGCTTGACGCATGTTAATTTTAACTCGCCGTGTTGGCGAAACGCTTATGATTGGGGACAATGTTAGTGTCAGAGTTTTAGGGGTAAAAGGTAACCAGGTAAGATTAGGCGTTAATGCACCTAAAAATATTGCCGTACACCGTGAAGAGATTTATCAAAGAATCCAACACGAACGCTCAATGCAAAACCACATGCAGCATTTAGAAGAAAACACCCCCAATAACTCATTTAACAATTTTGAAGATGAGGATTATTTTAATCGCTAATGTTATGCTTATATCAATATATAGTATCTTCTTTCAAATAGTTCTAGGTTTTAAAAATCATGCGTTCTTATAGCAGTATTACAGATCTTTTAGCTGCCTTAAAAAATAATATGGCTGTTTTTAGTGATGTGATTACATTTATCGATGCCTCGTATGACTTTACTCCTATTAGTTTTGTTAATGGCAATAAACAAAATGAGGCTGGTGAAAACAACGGCAGTACAAAAATTTTTGCATTGGCAAAATTACACAAGCTGAGTAAGGCTGAAACTTTAATGCTTTTTGCAGAGCATTATAAAAAAGTTGTTGCAACACCAACTGATACTGATCATGACAATATCCGAAATTTTATGGTATTTGGCTGGGAAGGTATCAAAATGTTAGATAATCCTTTAACAACCAAATAGCTTGATAACTTGGCTAATAGCCTATCCAGTTAAATATAAAAACGGTGCTTCAATAGCACCGTTTTTTATGAAATTGTTTTAACCTTACTTATCTTTAAAATTAACAGGCTTGACACTTGGGTTTGGATTGTTTGGATAATGGTGTTCATGTTCAACATCACACTCTTCTCCCACAATAGTGCCATCTTTTTTAACTGGCTTATTAATATAGCCTGTTCTTTCTTCAACCGCTAAATGTTCATGCTCCCATATCATCACAGCCTGCATGCATGTTTCTAATTGTTTTTCAGTTAACTTACGCCCATCTGCCCATTTGCCAATTTCAATTGCTGTTCTAAATTTTTCAACAATTTCTGGGGTTAATGACTCTAAAACTAGTTGTTTGTCCATTGCATTCTCCTACATCAATCATTATGAAGCAAATATGCCCATTGAAGAACCAAAACTATTGTGATTAATCATCACTCATATCTAAACCAAACTCTTCTGCATAAACATTCCAATTAAGTTTGGTACGACAAGCTTTATAAAAATCAAAACCAGGTGGGTGTAATAACGCTAATTTATCAGGATGTTTACGAATGTAGAGGCATTGATTTTTTTCAATGGCAATACTTGTTGTACCATCAGCACTCACCATCGGTTGAGTACGATTATCTTCATGAATATTTATTTTTATTTCACTACTACCACTCACCACAATTGGTCGACTCGATAATGTATGTGGATGCATTGGTACTAAACAGATTGCATCTAAACTAGGATAAACTATAGGACCACCGCCAGATAGTGAGTACGCCGTAGAACCAGTCGGCGTTGCAACAATCAATCCATCGCTATGTTGACGATAAACATCCTGTCCATCAATCTGCATTTGAAAATCTAACATGTGTACCGACTTACCTGCATGTAATACCATATCATTTAATGCCATGCCTTTATGGACTGTTTGATTACCTTCTCTAATTTCCATTGCTAACAAAAAACGATAATCAAGTTGGAACTCCCCCAACATAACATGCTTTAGCTTTTCATATATCTCATTTGGATTCACATCTGCCAAAAAGCCTAAACGCCCACGGTTAACACCTAACACAGGTACTCCATATTGTGCCAGCACACTTGCAGCATGGAGCATGGCGCCATCTCCGCCAACAACAATCACTAAATCACAGTATTCACCAATTGTGTTTCTTGATACAACTTCAACATTTGGTAACTCATTAAGCATTAGCGTTGGTAAATGTGCAGTGTCTTCATCTAACACAACAGATAAAGAAAACTCTTTTTGTAAAATATTGGCAATATAGACCAGTGTTTTTGTAACACTTTTTTTGCCAGCTCTGCCCATTAAGCCAATTTTTTTAAAGGATGGCACACTTATATTATCGTTTAATTTATTCATGATTAATAATTACTTAGCACTTTTTGACATCATTTAAAAACTGCGTTAACTATATTTAAAACAGCTATCAAGCACACCCACTTATAGCTCATATAATAACATTTACCATCTTTTTTAGCTGTAAGATTTTACAAAATAATTGTTTTATTTTGCCTCATAAACCCATACAATAAAGAAACTTGAATTAATAATACGTTACCTACATTAAATAAATGTATTTAAAATAAAGGATATTTTTATGGCAAACCCTATTATTAGCCGTACTGAACTGGCAGTTGGTCAAAAAGCCATGACTGTTAAAGGCGTAGTTCGTAAAACAGGATTTATGTTAGCACTATCTGCTCTTACAGGCATTGGTTTATTTTTTTATGTTTTAATGACAGGTTTAAGCACCAGTTTTGTATATATGCTGGCCATTGGTAGTATGTTTGCCGCCTTTGGTTTAGGGCTGTTTTTAACTTTTAAACCACAAATGGCAAAAACTTTAGCCGTGCCTTACGCATTGTTAGAAGGCTTGTTTTTAGGTGGTGTTTCATTAATTGCAATGCAATATGCTCCAAGTATTCCGCTAACCGCCTTATCCGCAACTTTTGTGACCGCAGCTATCATGCTAGGCTTATATCGTTCTGGTGTTATTAAAGTAACTGAAAAGTTTCGTTCTATTTTAACTTCTGCCATTTTTGCCATTATAATTTTGTACGTTATCCAGTGGATTATGCGTTTGGCATTTGGTTCTAGCATACCTTATTTATTTGATGGTGGTATGATTGCCATTGGTTTTAGTATATTTGTTATCTTAATTGCCTCATTTAGCTTATTACTTGATTTTGACAATGTCGATCGTGGCGTAGCAATGGGCATCTCTAGTGACTATGAGTGGGTATTTAGTGTTGGTATTTTAGCGACATTGGTTTGGATGTACATTGAGTTTGTCCGTCTGTTAAGCTATTTACAAGAATAGTTAATTACATTGCTTAACAACATGCTTACTAAACCACTTTGCGATTGCCAAGTGGTTTTTTATTTTATATTTTTGTTTCAAAAACCTTACGCATCATTATTTATCCATATAAATTTCACAATTGATATGGTTAAAAAACTGATTACAACTCAATAATTAGCTATAATAGAATAAATTTTAGATGGTAACTTAATAGTGTCAAAACAACAAAATATTAATCAAAATCATGCAACAAACACCAAGCAAAATGGGTTTGTGTTAGGTCTTTTATTTTTGCTGGTGCTGATTGCTGCCATGGTGATGGTTACATTATATATAATTCAACTTGACCGCACCGTTGTTAACAAATTTGAAGGTAAACGCTGGAATATACCTGCAAAAGTATACTCAAAACCTCTAGAACTTTATCAAGGTGCAAGTGTTGATACCGCAACAGTAGACAAGTGGTTACGCCTGCTTAATTATCGCTCAAATAGCAAATACAATACAAGTGGTAGCTTCCACAAAGCAAACAGTACTTATTACATCCATACCCGCGGTTTTAGTTACGGAAATGATGACATTGAAAACGAACAAATCATTAAAATTAACATCAATAATGGCAGGGTAACCAGCGTACAAAGTACACAGCAAAATAAAACAGGCATTATAAGACTTGAACCCGTCAATATTGGTGGTATTTATCCTGACAATAATGAAGACCGTACGGTTGTCTCATTAAAAGATACGCCACAACCACTCATAGATGCACTTATTGCAACCGAGGATAGAAACTTTTATAACCATAAAGGCATCTCATTTAGAGGCATTGCCCGTGCTGTTATTAACAATTTTTCTGGCAAATCTATGCAAGGTGGCTCTACGTTAACTCAACAGTTGATTAAAAACTTTTATCTAAACTCAGAACGTAGCCTTAAACGTAAAGCAAATGAAGCAGTGATGGCCGTTTTGTTAGAAATCCATTACGATAAAAACCAAATTCTACAAGCTTATATGAATGAAATAAACTTGGGACAAAACGGTAATCGCTCCATCAATGGTTTTGGATTGGCTGCTCAATTTTATTTTAATCGACCATTAAAAGAACTTAAAATTGACCAACAAGCAATGTTAGTTGGTTTAGCAAAAGGACCTAGCTATTATAATCCAAGAAAACATCCAGAGCGTGCTAAAGAACGCCGTAATGTCGTATTAAATAACATGCTTGTTACTGGCAAGTTGTCTCAAACAGAATATGAAAAAGCAATCAAACAACCATTAGGCGTGGTAAAAAAAGCCAGTGTTGGTAAAAGTCGTTTCCCAGATTTTTTAGACATTGTAAAACGTGAGTTAAATGAATTTTATGATGAAGAAGATCTTAAAAACGAAGGCCTACGCATCATTAGCACCATCGACCCTATCGCCCAAATGGCAGCTGATAAAGCCATTGCTAATAAACTAACTGGTCTACGTAAAGCAAGTAGCAAGCACTTAGAGTCTGCCTTAGTCAGTGCAAATCCAGAAACTGGTGAACTGGCTGCTGTCGTTGGCAGTGGTAATGATTTTACTGGCTTTAACCGTGCAATAGATGCAAAACGCCAAGTTGGCTCATTATTAAAACCTGTTATTTACCTAACCGCTCTACAAAGTAAACGTTATACTCTTGCTAGCCCTGTTGAGGACAGCCCAATTACACTAAATATAAATGGCAATCAATGGACACCTCAAAACTATGATGGTAGAGACCATGGATATGTTAGCTTAACCACTGCTTTGGCAAAATCATACAACCAAGCGGCTGTTCGTTTAGGGATGGAATTTGGTGTAGATACCTTTGTGAAACAGCTTAAAAATATGGGAATTCGACAAAACATCGAGCCTTATCCTTCAGTTTTACTTGGTTCAGTCGCTCTTACGCCGATGGATATACTCGGTATTTATCAGGTATTTGCAACGGGTGGCTTTAGAACACCAATCCATAGTATTCGTTCAGTGATTGATGATAAAGGCAATGTTTTACAACGTGTCGCCTTTCAAACACAACAAAGCGTGCCAACCGATGCAAATTACCTAACCAACTACGCCATGCAACAAGTCGTAAAACAAGGAACCGCCAAAAAAGCTTTATCACTTGGCAAACACCTAAACTTAGCTGGTAAAACTGGCACAACCAATGATTATAAAGATGCTTGGTTTGCAGGCTATAGTGGCAACTATGTGAGTGTGGTATGGGTTGGTCGTGATGATAACAAGTCAATTGGGCTAAGCGGTAGCTCTGGTGCATTACCTATTTGGATTGATTATATGCGCCGTCTAAATTTAACGCCTGTATCTTTACCTCAGCCTGACAATATTGAATGGATGTGGTTAGAAAATGGTGAGGGCACTTTATCAAACGAACTATGCCCAAATGCTAGATATATGCCTATTATTGTTAAAACAATACCAAAAGGTGCAAGCAACTGTGCTCTTGGCATATATGAGCAAGAAATCTTGCAAGAACAACAGTATGAAGATATAGAAACACAACAAAATGAGGCCATACAACGTCAAAGAGAATACGAAGGCTTAACCCAATTTGAGCCCAATAATGGAAACCATCGAAAACAACTTGACCCTAATAATAGCAACCGTCCTGAAGGCAAAAAATCACCACAAAACTCAGAGCAACCAACTTGGTATGACAAAGCATTAGAGTGGTTTTAATGGTTAAAATTATTGTGTAAAGTTATTTAGTAAAACAGTCTGTATAAATTTATACAGACTTTTTTTGTACAGAATATGAACACTTGTTAAAAATCATGTATAATCAAGCTTGTTAGTTATCACTTTCATTATAGGTTTTAATTTAAAATGCAAAACAACTGTTTTTATCCAAAAAACCGTATTTACACAATAAAAAATAAAAATCTAATGGGGCTATTTTTTAGTATCGCAATTTCATCTAGCTTAATTGCTTGTCAAGCTATACCGCAAACTACAACACAATCACAAGCAACACAACCACAAAAGGTATTGCAACCATCTCAACCTAATGACAATCAACAGCAGGTAAATATTCAGCAGCAAAAAATCAATCAGCCAATTAACCAATCGCAACCCTATCAAAAGACACAAAAAACCCATTCAATTAATAAGCTTGAAGTGTCACCTATTGATATAACACCTAGCAAACCATCTCAATCCTCCCTGCCTGTCATAACAGAAACAGCAGAGCAAAAAAAACAACGCGTCAAAAAAGCTTTATTAAAGCGTGCAAAAACCAATAGTAATACATTAACGAGCAAAAATTCAGTTGGCTCTACCCAAAATATACCTGCTTATCGCAACCTAATGGCAACAGGGATACAGCAGTTAAAATCTGGGCGACTTGCCAATGCAGAGGCCAGCTTTACCCATGCTCAAAGACTATCACCTCAAACAGCTGCTGCTTATTTTTATTTAGCGCAAGTTGCAATAAAACGCGGAGATGCTATAAAAGCAGAAGCAATGGCAAGGCGCGGTTTAACTGTTGCAAAAAAACCAGAAGTTAAACAATCTTTATGGAAGGTTATTTTAAGCTCTGCACAAATGCGTAACGATATCCAAAAAATTAAAGAAGCACAAAAGGCATTGCGATAACGCACCAATACTTACATTTAACATATTTATTTAGGATATGAAATGGCTTGGCAACAAATACACTTACAGTGTGCTAACTCTCAGGTAGAAATGGCAGAAACTTTTTTGATGGAAGCTAAAGCATTATCAATAGTTATGGAAGATGCCGGTGATCAACCTCTTTTTGAACCAATACCAGGAGAGTCTCCATTATGGGATGATGTAATTGTAACAGGCATATTTGATACAAACTTAAATATTAACTTTGAAAAAGTAGCACACCAAATTGCTGCACAGGTTGATGCAAGCCGTGTTTGGTTATCCAAAGTTGAAGACAAAAACTGGGAGCGAGAATGGATGAAAAATTATCATCCAATCGAGTGTGCCAATAATCTTTGGGTTGTACCAAATTGGATAACGCCACCTAAACCTAATGCAATCAACATTATCATGGATCCTGGTTTAGCATTTGGCACAGGGTATCATGCCACTACTCGCCTTTGCTTGGACTGGCTAACCGAACAAGATTTAACAGACAAAACAATTATTGATTATGGCTGTGGTTCTGGCATTTTAGGCATTGCTGCCTTGCTATTAGGGGCAAAACAAGTCTATTCAATCGATATTGATCCTCAAGCCATCATTGCTACAAATCAAAATGCTGATAGAAACCATGTCGCAAATAGACTTAAAGCCTTTTTACCAGAAGCATTTACTGACTTTTGTAACCAATATACAAATATACTTCCTGCCGATATCATAACTGCCAATATATTAGCAAAACCATTAATATCGCTTTGTCCATATTTTGCTACTTTGATAAAACAAGAGGGAAAGATAGTTTTATCGGGGCTAATCGAGTCTCAATTAGCGGAAGTAACCTCTGCTTATAATGATTTTTTCTCATTAGAGCCAGCACATGCCTATGTCAAACAAGATAACAGCCATTGGCAACGACTATCTGGAAAACGCAGATAGTTTCTTGATGATGTTTTTTTAATATTGTTTATATCGTTTTTTCATTTTTTTTGGAATAAATTATGACCACAACACACATTTCAAATCGCCCTAACCTAGTCGCAATGCAAGGTAAAGTAACGCACACACCTTTATCTATTTATATAGAAAATACAATCCGTCATTACTTTGCCGAATTACAAGATGAGCTACCAAAGGATTTATACAACCTCATTATCAAAGAAATCGAAAAGCCAATGCTCAAAGTAGTTTTAGAGGTTACAAGAGGCAACCAAAGTAAAAGTGCCGAGGTACTTGGCTTAAGCCGCGGCACCTTACGCAAAAAAATGGCGACATACGACATGCTATAAACACGTTAAGTGATTAATAGTTCGCAAGTTTTTTAATTAACTATATGCAACAACATTTTAATTTGCACCAAACCAAACATTAACTTATTAGGAGCACTTAATGACTACCCGCTATGCCCTTTTATCAGTTTCTGATAAAACAAATATTGTTGAATTTGCAACAGAGCTCGTAAAAGCTGATTATTCTCTACTTTCTACTGGGGGCACTTATAAATTACTACAAGAAAATCAAGTGCCTGTTACCGAAGTATCTGCTTACACTCAATTCCCTGAAATGATGGCGGGTCGTGTAAAAACATTACATCCTAAAATTCATGGTGGTATTTTGGCTCGTCGTGGTATTGATGATGATGTCATGCAAGAACATGGAATTGGTGCAATTGACTTAGTGGTTGTAAACCTATATCCATTTGCACAAACTATTGCCAACCCAAATGTAACCATGGAAGATGCTATTGAAAACATCGACATTGGTGGTCCAACCATGGTACGTTCAGCGGCAAAAAATCATGCACACGTTGGTGTTGTCACTGACAGCAATGATTACGCCAGCCTAATTGAAGAAATCAACGCAAACGGAACTTTAACCAAAGAGACGAAATACCAACTTGCCGTAAAAGCATTTGAACACACCGCAAACTATGATGGCATGATTGCTAACTTTTTAGGTACACGCAATAATAAGGGGGAGAAAACTCAAGCATTTCCACATACTTTTAATATACAAATGCAACATAAACAATTACTGCGCTATGGTGAAAACCCTCATCAAAAGGCTGCTTTTTATACCCAAACAAATATACAAGAAGCCAGTATCTCTACTGCAAAACAATTACAAGGTAAGGCACTTTCGTACAACAATATTGCAGATACAGATGCCGCATTAGAATGTGTAAAATCGTTTGCCGAACCAGCTTGTGTGATTGTTAAACATGCCAACCCATGCGGTGTTGCAATTAATGACAACCAAAAAGAAGCTTATACAACTGCTTTTAGCACCGATCCAGAGTCTTCATTTGGTGGGATTATTGCCTTTAATCGTATGCTAACTAAGGCAACTGCCGAAACAATCGTCGCCAACCAATTTGCAGAAGTTATCATTGCCCCTAGTATTGAAGACGGTGTGGTAGAAATCATAAAATCTAAAAAAAATCTACGTTTACTTACGTGTGGTGAACTACCAATGCCAAACAAACGCAAAGGGCAGCTAGACTACAAGCGTGTGCAAGGTGGCATGCTGGTTCAAGAACAAGATTTAGATGATATTAGCATTGAAGATTTAAAAGTAGTAACTAAAGTTAAACCAACGCCAGAACAACTTGAAGACATGCTATTTAGTTGGAGAGTTTGCCAATATGTAAAATCTAATGCCATTATTTATGGTAAAGATAAACGTACCATTGGTATCGGTGCTGGACAAATGAGTCGTGTTAACTCAGCACGTATCGCTGGCATTAAAGCGGAGCATGCAGGGTTAACGCCAAAAGGTGCCATAATGGCATCTGATGCCTTCTTCCCATTCCGTGATGGCATAGACAATGCAGCTACTGTTGGTATTTCTGCTGTTATACAACCAGGTGGGTCAATCCGTGATGATGAAGTCATTGCAGCTGCAGATGAACATGGTATTGCAATGGTATTTACTGGTATGCGCCATTTCCGTCATTAATAAGTTAAATTTCACCAGTTAACTTGACAATAAAAATAAGGTTAGTATCAAAATACCAACCTTATTTATTTTCTTATTTATTTTACAACAATTTAGTCATTCACTTTTTTCAAGAAACGCTTTAAAAATTCTTAAAGCGTTCCTGAATTTATTGCTTCTTCATTTATTTTCACACCATGTGTAATACGCAAGTACTCAAGGTAATCTTGCAAATCGCTTTGACCAAGGTTTTGACGTACAATTAAAGCAGTTTGACGTTGGTCAATATCACTTAATTGCGACTGTTCAACCTCATTAACCTTATCTACAACCAATACACTAGCACCCAAGTCCGTTAAAGTAGATATTGAGTTCACACCACTATCCGATGCTTTTTTAGCAAAAGCCGCGCCTTTTTCTGCCTCTAAAAGCTCTGGGCTCTGACGATTAATACTATCAAGTGCTGTAAATTTAACATCTTGCTGAGCCATGTCATCTTTCGACACAATCGCTTTTGCTATTTTTTCGGCTTCCTGTAAGGCAAGTTTAGAAGCCTTCTGTTTAGTTAATAATGCTTTAATGACTGGTATCGCCTCTTCAGCAGAAAGTGCCTTTACTGGACGATAATTAACTGGTTGTATCCAGTATGTTTTACTATTTACATTAATATTTGCAGTGACAGACTGCTCTTGAATAACATTATCATCAAATGCTTTTTCTATTATAACTGGTTGCCCAAGCTCTGTCTGATTATCCTGTTTTTGAAAATCTTTAATTGTCTTAAAGCTTACTTTTTCTTGATTTGCAATATCTTGAATACTATAACCATTAACTGCCAACTCATTAATCTGTGTGATTTTATCAGAAAAAGCTTGCTCACGTTTATACTGCATTGCCCTATCTTCTAGCTCTGGACGAACATCATCAATACTCGGAATTTTATCATTGTTATTAGAGGTCACTGTAAAAATCTGTATACCATAACTTGTCGTAACTGGTTGACTCACTTCACCCACTTTTAGACCATTTAATGCTTCTTTCACTTTATTTGCTTCATTACTAAATACCGCTGCATTAAAACGACCAATATCACCCCCGTTTTCAGCAGAGGGATCATCAGAATATGCTTTAGCCAAATCAGCAAAATTGGCACCATCAGCAAGCTTTTTTATTACTTCTTGAGATTTACTACCCGCATCCTCACCTGTTAGTAAAATTTGGCTAATTTCACGCATATCATCAATATTCAGCTCTTGTTTATAAGCTTCATATTGTTGATTAATTTCTTCATTTGTTACTGCTTCAACATTAATATCCTCAGGTGTTAAAACAATATAAGATAAATCTACCATAGCAATGCTTTGCAAATCATTTTGATGCTGGTTATAGTAGTCATTAATTTCTTGATTACTAACATTAACTTGATCTGCAAAGTCTTGCCAATGAAACCTATGCAACCACACATTGCGAGTTTGTAGTTGCAAGTTTATAAAATCATTGATTGCGGAAATTGGATAAATAGAGCTACTTACAATGCTTCTATTAAGTTGATTGAGTGCATATTGACTACGTTGTTCATTAAATAGCTGTTCTTTGGTAATGCCACGAGTTTTTAAAAAGTTAGCAAATAACTCATTAGAAAACTGACCGTTTTCATCCTGAAATTCTTTTTGCTGCTGCAAAATCATGCTAATCGTTTTATCCGATAAGCCCATACCAAGCTTGTTAGCTTGCTGCACCAATAGATCACTGTTAATTAAATCTTGCAGTGCTTGGTCTTTTAGTACAGACTCATTTATTTGACTTGCATTTACACCCTGTGCAATCAAGGCTTGACGATAGTTCGTTATCGCATTTTGTAGTTCATTGGTTGTAATATTACGTTTGCCTATTGTTGCAACCGCATTTGGATCTGAACTAGATCCCCCGAAAGAGCCACTAAAACCCAAAAATGCCATCGGAATGAGGCATAGTACCATTAGCAACAGCCCCATCTTACTTTTTAAGAAATCTCTTAATTTATCCATAATTCAATCAAATAATAATTAACAAGCTTTAAAACTAGCTATCTAGCTAAACAATTTAGCTTATTAGTATACCATTTATTATCATAAGTTGATAATACAAGGTTAATCTTTAGTTTGACTATTGCTAAAGAATAGACAATAAAAAAACGCACAAGATGTGCGCTTTTAAGTCTTATAGCTTGTAAACAAATTAGTTTACGCGATCTTTAAGACCTTTACCCGCTTTAAAGCTAGGAACTTTACTTGCAGGGATTTTAAGCTCTTGACCAGTTCTTGGGTTACGACCAGTGCGCGCTTTACGCTTTTTCACACTAAAAGTACCAAAACCAACTAAAGAGATACTGTCGCCTTTTTCTAGCGTTTTGCCGACAGTTTCCATAAATGCATTTAAAGCATCTCCAGACTGAGTTTTGTTAAGACCGCTTTTTTCAGCAATGCTATCTATTAATTCAGATTTATTCATAACTATTTCCTTCAATGAAATAAGTGACTGTTACGGTATTGTAACCTTCACCACTATAATAAAGCAATATACCAAACCAGAAATTTTAAAAAAAATATAAACTAACTGGTCAAATAACCCGAAACTCAATAGTAGAGTTCCAAAATCTTCAAAGCTTACTTCTTCATGAATACATTTTTTAGTACAAATATATTCATAAAGAAGCCACTATTAGGTTGTTAATTTTATAAAATAGCTATGCTAAATTAAGCTATATATTAAACTGTACAACAAGCAAAAGCCTAGCCAATTAACAACAATAATGAATTTATATCAAGCATTTTATAAATGTGCAAGTAAAATATCGTAAATTTACTAAGAAATCAGCAGTATTGTATAAAAAATATACAAAATTAACATAAATCCTCTATTTGAAAGGGTTGTAGCGAATTTATCCTTCAATATTTAAAAATAATAAAGAAAATGATAAAACTTGACCAGACTTTAATAAATCTCTAAGATAAACAGCAAAATTAATACAGGTTATGTTCATGAGTCAAACTAATTTTCCACAATCCTTATTAACTGCTCTTTTAGTTGTTTTAGAGTCAGTTTTAGGTTTTATTTTACGCTTTGATTCTAACTTACGCCAAGCTGCCTATCCACTTGCACACCTTAATACCCTAGTTTGTATACGTAGCTATGTACCACATGAAGAGGTTTACATCAGTTTTACCTTTAAAGGGCTTCTTATTGATACACAACTGCCAGCTGACAAGCAAAATCCTGATGTCATTATTAATGCTTACAGCTTTCAAATATTTACGTCTATTTTTTCTAATAAAGAAGCCGCTATTGAAAAACTGCAGTTTCGTGGTGAATCTCAACAAGTTGAGTTAGTTAAAAGTTTTCTGAAACAGCTTAATATGACCAATATTTTTGCTTTGGTAAAAAATAGAGGGAAAAAAGCAAATCAAGATGACATTAAAGATACTCATAAAAAATCTCATGCTGATAATGCAAAAAAATTGCAAACACTTTATCAACAGTTAGATATTGCTCATATAGAAAATAAAAAATTATCTACCCAAGTTCAAGAACTTAAAAGCAAACAAAACCTATTTATCATCATCGCAGTTATTGCAACAATTGTTGCCATTATTAGCTTTTTTATGTAAGTTACCGCTTAAATATTAGGCATTTAGTATTTAGATAGCTTTAAAACAGCCATACATTCATAAATTAAAAATCAAGCTTACCCGCTTTATTTACTGCCCTCAAAAATGCGTCACGGCTTTCACAACGTTTTAGCCAATTTAAAATATTGGCATATTTAGTTTTATCCAAGCTATTACCAGTATTTGCACCAACACCAACAAGATACATTTGAATATCAGCTGCTGTAAACTCATTACCAGCAAACCATTTGTTAAGTGACAAATGTTGATCCATTAAATCCAGCATTTTATTAATGTTGTCGCTAATTATTGTTTGCTCAACCGATGTTTGTATTTTTTTAGCAATTGGTTTTATCATAAATGGCGAGCGTTCAACAACTTTACTAAAAATCAACCTCATCAACAAATTTGGCATGGCACTGCTTTCTGCAAAATGGAACCAATAGGTATAGTCCTCCCATGTTTTACCATCATTTGGCTTTAAGTTACTATCGGTGTCATAATATTTAAGTAAATATTCAATAATAAACCCAGATTCTGCCAATATCTTATCATCAACTTCTAAAATAGGTGCTTTACCCATTGGCTGAATTTGCGCCAAACTTTTTGGTGCTAAATTGGCTTTTGTGCGTTTATATATCGTTAATTTATAATCTAATCCAAGCTCTTCAAGGAGCCAAGCAATTCTAAGAGAACGTGAATTTTCTAAATGATGTAAATGTAGCATAGGTTATCCTTTTTAACAGAATTATTCATTAATGATGTTTAATTCAAGTGTCAATTAATGGTAATGACCGTTTTCAGTTTCATTTTAATTAAAAACAATAATACCATTTTGTTATTGTCATAAGGCAGTTATTCACTCAACACCCTCTACGTTTTTCTGGCTAAAAGCCAACTGCTTGCTAACACCTTTATCCATATACTTTGTAAAACCACTTTCATTAAATAAAAAAATGGTGACTTTTTAGCCACCATTTTAATCATTATTCTTCGCTTTGTTTGCTTATACTGTCAGTAACTTTGGCATTTTCTACTTCATCTATTTCAATGCCGTCAATACTCACATCTGCTTCATTTTCTACCCGAGCCATAGAAACTAAACTTTCATCTTCAGCAACACGTATGAGTGTGACACCTTGCGTGTTACGTCCTGCCTTGGCAATGTCTTTAATCGGTGTACGTACCAGCGTGCCTTTATTAGTAATTAAGATAACGTCATCATCATCAGTCACTTTAACCGCACGTACAAGTGCACCATTACGGTCACTGGTTTTAATGGCAATTACACCGCCACCACCACGATTTTGAGCGTTAAACTCCTCAATCTTAGTACGTTTACCAAAGCCATTTTCACAAGCAATCAATACTTCTTTGATATCATCATCAATGACAACCATAGATTTAATTGCTTCATTTTTAGCAATACGCATGCCACGCACACCTTTAGCAGTACGACCCATTACTCGAATATCTTGTTCATTAAAGCGAATTGCCTTACCACTAGAAGCAAATAGCATCACCTGCTGGTTACCATTAGTGATATGCGTGCTAATGAGCTTATCACCTTCTTCCAGCCCAATGGCAATCAAACCGTTGGAACGAATGTTGCTAAACAACCCTAACTTCACACGTTTTACCGTACCTTTGGCAGTTGCAAAAAATACATATTTATTGTTAATTGATGCTTCTTCATCAGTTTCATTAGAACTGGCTTGTGGGATTGGTAAAATGGTTGTTACCTTTTCATCTGTATCTAGTTTAATTAAATTAACCAAAGGACGACCACGAGAACCACGGCTTGCTAATGGCACTTCAAAACCACGCAAGCTAAACACACGTCCATTATCGGTAAAACACAATACAGTTGCGTGCGTTGATGTCACTACCAGATGATCAATCACATCGTCTTCTTTCATACTGGTAGCAGACTTACCTTTACCACCACGTTTTTGTGCAACATAATCACCAATTGGTTGGGTTTTGGCATAACCAGTACGAGATACGGTCATTACCACTGTTTGTTCTGGAATTAAGTCTTCACGGCTAAAATCAGCTCGGCTATCCACGATGTCGGTACGACGTTCATCGCCATAACTTTCTAAGATTTCATGCATCTCATTTTTGATAACTGTCATCAATTTATCAAAATCAGCAAGGATAGATTCCAAACGCGCAATTTCACGTAAGATATCTTGGTATTCTTCGGTGAGTTTATCTTGCTCTAAGCCTGTCAAACGATGCAACTGCATCTCTAAAATGGCATTAACCTGTTCTAGAGATAAACGGTAACGCTGACCATCATCAATCAAGCCAAATGGGTTGTTTGGGTCTTCCCCTTCTATAAATTCAGGACGGCAAGATTGGCTACCTGCCGCTTTTAACATGGCAACAACCCCACCTGATGCCCAAGTCTCAGCTAATAGTTTTTCTCGTGCCTCGCCTCGGTTTGCTGAGGCTTTAATAGTTTCAATAATCTCATCAATATTCGCTAAAGCAACCGTTAAGCCCTCTAACAAATGCCCTCTTGCACGCGCTTTGTTAAGTTCATAAATTGTACGACGAGTCACCACTTCTTGGCGATGACGAACAAATGCAGCAATGAGCTCTCGTAACGTCATCAGTTTTGGTTGACCTTCATCTAAGGCAACCATATTGATACTAAAACTACTCTCTAACGCTGTTTGTAAAAATAAGTTGTTAACAATAACTTCTGATACTTCACCACGTTTTAGGTCAATAGCGATGCGCATACCATCTTTATCAGATTCATCACGAATCTCGCTAATACCTTCTAGCTTTTTGTCACGTACAAGTTCAGCAATACGTTCAATAAGTTTGGCTTTGTTGGTTTGATAAGGTACTTCAGTAAATACGATACGCTCACGGTCTTTATTAGCACCACTGCTTGCCATTTCTTCAATATGATAGCGACCACGGATATGTAAACGTCCTTTACCGGTTAAATAAGCATCACGTATGCCAGCACGCCCATGGATAACACCACCGGTTGGAAAGTCTGGACCAGAAATATGACTCATTAATTGTTCAGCACTAATATGTGGATTGTCTGCATACGCTAAGCAAGCATTTAGTACTTCTGTTAAATTGTGTGGTGCCATGTTGGTTGCCATACCAACCGCAATACCTGTTGCACCATTCACCAGTAAATTGGGAATACGAGCGGGCAATACACTTGGCATTTGCTCTGAGCCATCGTAGTTTGCTTCCCAATCCACGGTATCTTTGTCTAAATCAGCAAGCATTTGGTGCGTCAGCTTGGTCATACGGACTTCGGTATAACGCATGGCTGCTGGCGGATCATCATCAATTGAACCAAAGTTACCTTGCCCATCCACCATGGTATAACGCAAGCTAAAGTCCTGTGCCATACGCACAATGGCATCATAAACAGCAGTATCACCATGTGGGTGGTATTTACCAATAACATCACCCACCACACGGGCAGATTTTTTATAAGGTTTATTGTAATCGTTTGATAGCTCGTGCATGGCATACATAACACGACGATGTACAGGTTTTAAACCGTCTCGCACATCTGGTAAAGCACGCGATACAATAACGCTCATTGCGTAGTCTAAATAGGATTGTTTTAATTCATCGACAATGGCAATCGGGCTAACCGAATCACTCATACAAACTCCTTGTAACCTATCTTTATCTAAGCATAACCAAAAGGTTAATGACTGATTAAAAATTAAGGTGTTTTTTTATGGTTTTTATGTAAAAAAATAACCGATAAATTATAGCATAAAAAGTGCAAAAAGATTTAGGTTTAAAAGTCTAGGAAGGAAGGTTGTTTTAACAGCAACAAGGTACAGTTAGTAACATTAATTTAATGTTTGAGATTAACAAACTGCTAAGTAATACTTAGCTAACATTTATTTATTGATTTTTATCTACTCGCAAACCTATTTTTTGTTTAAGCTTACAACTAACACTCATCATACAAAAAAAATTAAGAATAATAATTAAAATGGTAAAACTTGCATTTTACTATTTCAACGTCTTTTTAAGCGGGTCGTATTTGTGTGATTTATCATCCATAAATAATAAACCACACATGATCAATAAAGTTAGTGTACCTCTCTGACAACAGGACTTTTAGCCAATTTATAATAATGATATAACACAAATGGTAGTACCACCGCATTCATTAACACACCATAAATAGCCGATGGAATTGCAAAAGCAGGCAAGCCGCCAGATACCCCAGCAATAAGCGGTGCCAAAGCAATGCCCATTGCCCCATTTTGTAAGCTAGTTTCAATTGCAATCGTCTTTTGGTTTGCAAAATCTAATCCCATTAACTTAGCGAGACTAAAGCTTAAAAACAATAATATCAACGCCATAATAAGCACTAAACCACCAATATGTACCAATTGTTTTTCTAGCATATCCCAACTATCTACAATGGCCACAATCACCATAATAGCAAATAAAATAGTAGCAATTTTTTGTAACCCACCCTGCCATCTATCAACAAAGTTTGGCAATAGCTGTTGTAACACCATACCTAAAATTACAGGTATTGTCGTAATTAACAAAACCCTAATGGCTAAAATACCCACAGCAAAATTTTGTGGTAAACTCTCAAAAAACATTGGGTAAAAATACTCAACTAATAAAGGAATTGTTACCATAGCCAGCATACTGGCAATGGCAGTAAGTACAATAGAGAGTGCAACTCTACCGCCAGCATAGTGGCTCATTAAATTACTGGTAATACCCCCCGCACAAAAGCTTAACAGCATTACCCCAAAACCAACTTCGGCTGGTGGATTAAATATACTGACTAAGAAAAAGGCAATCACAGGCACTAACACCAACTGGTTAAATAGACCAATTAACAGTGCTTTTGGCATAGTAACCACAGAGGCAAAATCACTAAACTTTAATTGCAAACCTAGTGCAAACATAATGTATGCTAAAAATACGGGTAAAAGCTGAAACATACTCAATACCTTTTAAAAAACAGAACGCTATTTTAGCTTACTTTTATTAAGCTTTTTAAGCTAATTTTTTAGGCTATCCTATTTTTGCTTTATCAGCTAAAATAACGAAAGTTTTTATACAAAATGATTTTAGGTATTACTATGACAATATTACTTGCAGTTATATGGATATTAGCAATGATGGTATATAGCTTTATGGCAGATTATGCCAGAACCTTCCCTAATCATCATAATAAAACCATACCTTTATTTCGTTGGGGTTCTTTAATTTTGGCAATGGCATTATCTTTTCAACTGGCATCCCGTTTTAAAGGTCAATTAACCACCAATGGCATGTGGTTTTTTATGCTAACCGCTTTTGGCGTAATTATTTTATCTAAATTTATATTTAGGGCTTATATTAAACGTAAAAATGTCCAATAAAAAACACAGTAAATTATATTAGTCATGAATAAGCGGACAGACCGTAATTTTGATGATGTTGCCGAACACTTTAATAAAAAAGTGTATGGTAGCTTAAAGGGAAAAATTCGTCTTGCGGTGTTACGTAAAGATTTGCATGAAGTGGTTGCTAAACTAAGCAATAAGCACAAAAGACCGCTGAGAATATTAGATATAGGAGCTGGCTTAGCTCAATTGAGTCTTGAATTTGCCCAGCAAGGGCATGAGGTGGTGATTAATGACATCTCAGAAAAAATGTTAGATAAAGCAAAGCAATCTATTAAAGATACTGACAAACTAAATATCGATTGGCAAACTTGCCCTTATCAAGCCTTAAATAACAAACTACAGGGTAAATTTGATTTAATTTTAAATCATGCAGTATTAGAGTGGCTTGCAGAGCCGCAGGCTTTTATAGATTTTACAGATAAATGGCTTGTAGATAGTGGTTATTTATCCCTTTGTTTTTATAACCCCGTCAGTTTTGTGTATCGTAATTTAATGATGGGTAATTTTAACATCATCGATAAAGCCACAACACAAGCAGACAATACAAAAAGCTTAACCCCTAACCATCCTGTTGATAAGGCACAAATTGAAACTTGGTTAAATCATAACTATACCATAGCCAAGGTATCTGGTTTACGTGTTTTTAGTGACTACACGCTCAGTAAGCAAGGTGGGCTTGCAAACCCAGCAGCGATTATTGATATGGAAGTCAGATATAGTCATCAAGAACCTTTTAAATGGATGGGACGGTATTTGCATTATTTGGCTATCAAAAACTAACCGCTTGTCTCATCGTAAAGCACCACATGCTCTAAATTTGCTTTAATACCAATATGAGTACCAACCTCGTGGTCATGATGACTTGAGATTAGCGAATACACAATTTGCCCATCATCAAGCTGAAGTTGGTATAAATAGTTAGCCCCCCTAAACACACGTCCAACCACCAATGCCGTCATTTCGCTATGGTCATCATGCACAATATCCTCTGGGCGAATCAACACCTTTAGTTTTGTGTTATCAGGATAGTTATAAAAATCACAACTTAAATCTGTATCGCCATATTTTATATAGTCATGGTCTTTATAAATATTACCTAAGCTGGTATGCAATTGTTTATTTTTAATGATGCCATCAATCATTGCTCCTTCGCCAATAAAATCGGCTACAAAAGGATTACTTGGCAAATGGTATAAAATATTTGGTTTTGCCCATTGTTCAATCACACCTTGATGGATAATGCCAATTTTATCAGCTATGGCAAACGCTTCATGCTGATCGTGGGTCACTAAAATTGCCGTGGTCTCTGTTTGTTTAAGTATATCACGCACATTAGCTGCTAGGCTTTCACGTAATACCACGTCTAGGTTAGAGAATGGTTCATCAAGCAACAATAATTTTGGCTTTGGTGCAATTGCTCTTGCTAAGGCGACACGCTGTTGTTGCCCGCCAGATAGCTGATGTGGTTTTTTGTGTGCATGTGCCGTCAATTGGGTAAGTTCAAGCATTTGTTGAACCCGTTTTTCCATTTCTTGTTTACTAAGCTTGTTAAGCCCAAACGCAATATTTTTTGCAATGGTTAAATGCCCAAATAAAGCATAGTCTTGAAAAACCATGCCCATATTACGACTAGCAGGTGCCACAAACGTTTTTACCTGCCTGTTTTGTTGGTTGTCTACTTGCGTTAAGATTTTACCATCTAACCTAATTGTACCAGCATCAACCTCTTCTAACCCCGCTATTGCACGCAATGCTGTGGTTTTACCACAACCACTAAACCCAAGTAAACACCCTATTTCACCTTTATTTAAACTTAAACTTAATCCATTCACCACAGGTATACTATCAAAACTAACGGCTAAGTCATCGACAGCAAAGTATGAATCTATCGTCTCTATGTCCTCTGTACCTATCGCATTTATTGTATTTTTTGCTGATTCCATTACTTACTCTTAATCCAGTTTTATTAAAAATTCTTTAAAATTTATTTTAATTTATCTGTTTGGCGAATGAGAATCCAAACAGGTAACAACCCAACCATTACAATTAACAAACTTGGTAAAGCCGCCCTGCCCCACATGCCTTCACTTGTCATTTGGAATACCCTAACTGCCAATGTATCCCAACCTTGGCTACGTGTCATTAAGGTAATAGGCATTTCTTTCATTACTTCAACAAAACCAATTAATAAAGCAGTTAAAATACCTGGTTGCAATACTGGTAAAATAACTTGTGTAAGCTTTTTAAATTTACTGTCTGTCAATAACCTAGCGGCAGACTCTTGGTTATCACTCAACCTTTGTAATTGCCTATCAATAGGCTGGAAACTTACGGTTAAAAAACGGATTGCTAAAGCGATAATCATTACAAAAACACTGCCAGAAACCACAGGTTTACTAATAATACCAAACCTTATTAAATGATTATCTAGCCATGCTATCGGCACAAATATACCAACGGCAAGCACTGTGCCTGGAACAACATAACCAAGATTAGCCAGTGTAATTAATACCTTACTGCTTTTATCAGCCAGTTCACGTTTAAGCCAAGCCATGATAACGGCAATGATCGCAATTAACAAAGTTGCACTGGTTGCAACAACCATACTGTTTTTAACAAAGTTTAAATAACGGCGATTAAAATCTATGGCAAAGTTTTGATACGTCCATACACACAACTGAATGAACGGTAATAAAAAAGCACCAATAAAAATGAGCGTGCAAAGCAAAAACATAAAAGTTTGAGCTGGCAATGAGGCTTTTAAACGTCTGTTATCACCAGTTGCCAAATTAACCCTTAATGACTGCCAATATTGCTCTAACATAACAATAAAAAACACCACAACAATTAACAAGGCTGATAACTGTGCTGCTGTGGTTAAACTAAAAAAACCAAACCATGCTTTATAAATTGCCGTTGTAAACGTATCAACATTAAAAACCGAAACTGCCCCAAAGTCTGCCAATGTTTCCATACAAGCAAGTAGTAAACCACCTATCAACCAAGGCAAAGCTTGTGGTAATGCCAGTTTAAAAAAAATTTGACGACGATTAAGCCCAAGCATTTGCCCAGCTTCAATTGCCTTTTTACCTTGTGACAAAAATGCTTGGCGAGCAAGTAAATAAACATAGGGATAAAAACTAAGCGACATAATGATACCAGCACCCCAAATATTACGTATAAATGGTAACTCCCAACTTATACCTGCCTCACGCATAGCTGTTTGCAAGGGACTACTAAAGTCCAACATACCCAGCATTACAAAAGATAAAACATAAGCAGGCATAGCAAGTGGCAACATTAATGCCCAACTAAAAAACTTTTGCCCAAAAAACTGGTACATACTAGTAAACCAAGCCAAAATAGTACCAAGCATGCCAGCTATAACAATGACCATAGCAAGCATGATTAAAGTGTTTTTTAACACACTGGGTAAAACATACTCTGCTAAATGTTGCCAAACATCTGCGATTGGTTTACTCCAAGAAAACAGGACAACTATGATAGGTACTAAAATAAAAATACATATGACAGTTAATATTAACTTAGCAAAAAATCGGGAAGTTTTTTGTTGTTTACTGTACAAAGTAGGTATCCAAAATTAAAACAAACAGGCAGCTACAAAAAAGGCTCTAACGGTTAAGTATAGAGCCTTTTTAGATTTTTAACTAGCAAAAATGATAATTATTACAGATACTAATTTAATCATTTAAAACTAATAACTTATTTGTAGCCAGCTTTATCCATTAATTTAATAGAGTCCGCTTGTAATTCACCAAATTTGGCAACATTGATGTCATCAGTTTTGAAATCACCCCAAGAGGCAAGTAACTCAGAAACCTCTACATCTTCTTTAACTGGGTATTCTTTATCAGCACTTGCGTATATTGATTGTGCTTTGTCAGATGATAACCACTCGATTAAGTGCTGTGCACCTGCAACATTGTCTGAATTTTTAACAACACCAGCACCCGATACATTCGTGTGCGTACCTGTTGTGTTTTGGTTAGCAAAGAAAATTTTAACTGGGAATTCTGGCTCTTTTGCTACTTTACGACCATAGTAGTAGCTGTTAGCAATGCCAACACCACATTGACCTGCTGCAATTGCTTCTAACATTTTAGTATCATTACTAAATACATCTGTTGCCAAATTAGCAACCCAACCTTTAACCACTTTTTCTGTTTTTTCTGCACCTAAATGGTCAATCATACTCGCCACTAAAGACTGATTATAAACTTTTTTAGAGGTGCGTAAGCAAAGTTTACCTTTCCATTTAGGGTCAGCCAAGTCTGCATAAGTTGATAGTTCTTCTGGTTTAACAGTTTTTGGGTTATAAAAAATAGTACGAGCACGTAATGACAAACCAGTCCAGTTGCCCTGTGGGTCACGGAATTTTGCAGGAACGTTTGCTTCAATAACCTCTGAAATTATTGGCTGTAACAGACCATCATTAGTGGCTTTCCATAAGTTACCAGCATCAACCGTTAATAAAATGTCTGCTTCAGTATTTTTTCCTTCCGCTTTTAAACGTTCCATTAAAGGACCTGGCTTGTCTGTAACCAACTCAACTTTAGCACCTGTCTCTTCCATATACTTATCAAGTAATGGTTGAATTAACTGCTCTTTACGAGAAGAATAAATTGTCACTGGTGCATCAGTCGATGGTGCAGATGCCGTTGCTTCTGCACTTTGATGCTCTTTTGCCTTTTCTTCTGTTTTTTCTTCTGCTTTTGGTTGACAAGCTGCTAAGCCCATTGTTAAACCAAAGCCTGCTAAAGCAAGCGTTACAACTTTTGATGTTTTATTTTGTTGAAACATATTGTTAAACCTTTTATTTATCAAATCCTTATTTGTGAAAAGTTCACCTTATTTTGGTAACCACAAATAATATATTAAGACTACAAAAACAATTTTAATAACAATCTATTAAATTTTGGTAATAATTATAGTATTAATAAGAATTGTTTTCAACAAAATTGACATTTTTTGTGATATATCCATTTTACTTATCCGCCTTTTATCTACCCCATTTCCCAAAAACCAACCATATTATTAACAAAGGCTTCCGTACGTAAAATACGTTGCCCTAACGCAACAGGCATACAACCATGTTTTGTTAATAAATCAACTTCATAATCAGTCCAACCTCCCTCAGCACCTATCACCACAATGTTTGGCAGGCTGATATCTTGTTTGATAGCCTTGCTAAAAAAATCATACCAGCTATTTTTTGCATAAGGATGGGTCAATATCGCTGCTACATCATCACCACTGTCATTAAACTGACTCATCAGTAACGGTAATTCATCCTCCACAAAGGGTTTAAAGCGTTTTTTTAGCTCAATTTTTGGTGGGATAGTGTCAACCCCTTGTTGTAAACCTTCTAGCACAAACTCATCAAAACGATTAAGCATTGGACTTTGCCAATAGCTTTTTTGGGTTTTATAGCTATTTATTAAAATAATATGCTTAACCCCCATGGCTGTCATATCCATGATAAGACGACGCAAAACTTTGGGGCGTGGTAACGCTAAAATAACCGTTAAATTAAGCTTATTTGGTGGTAACTGAGTAAGCTTAAAATTAGTTAAAACAATTTTTTTATCCGTTAGTTGGCTAATTAGGGCCGTGCCAATATTGGTACCTAATTGCCCTACTTTAATTGAATCTCCAACATTGGATTTTAAGATATGGCTAACATGCTGACATTGAACAATATCAGTAATAATGGCTTGATCATTTTTAATGGCGTTTTGTGGCAATAACAAAATATTCATAATAAATGGTAACTTTAACTTAATTTATCCTAAATATTCAAAAAGTGCTTGTCTTTTAGCTTCAATAACTTCACTAATCATATCAACTTGGCGAGATAATATAATTTGGTTGGCATTCATGAGCTGTTGCCCATTTTTTCCCATCTGCTTTGCCTCATCCTTATGCGTTAACCAATAAAATATTTGCTCAAATAAAGCAGTACTTGCTTGCTTTAATATGGTTTGATTAAGTCGTTTGCCTTTTTTATGAGTGTAATTATCTTTAAGCTGAATCAGGGCATTTGCGGCAACTAAATCATCCACCACTCCTTGGCAAGACTGGGTGAATTGTCCCATAACCACAGGCGTGGCACTAATATAAGCCTCAACAGGGTTATGCCCCCCTATATTAACTAATGACCCCCCTACAAAGGCACAATCCGCCATTTTATAACCTTGCATCAACTCCCCCATAGCATCTACTAAATACACCTGACACAATTGGTTTGGTAACCCATTATCACTATGGCGAATATAATCAAACCCAAATTCTTCGATTAATTGTGCCACCTCATCAAAACGCTCTGGATGACGTGGTACAAGTACTAACAACGCATTAGCGGTTTGTGCTTGTTTAATCAACTGTTGTTGAACCATCAAAGCAATTAACTCTTCTCCATTGTGGGTACTGGCTGCTACCCAAATTGGTCTATCAATATCAATACTATTTTTTTGTAATCGCCTATTATTTATCTCATCACTATTTGAGTTTGCATTGATTGTCCATTTTAATGAACCAGCCACACGTATTTGAGATGGCCTTGCACCCAAGCTTCTAAAACGTTTAGCAGAAAGCTTATCTTGGGCAATAATCAAGCTTAAGTTGTGCATCATACTCTGACTGGTTTTTGCGATTTTTTTATAATTTTTATAAGATTTTTCTGATAAGCGAGCATTCACTAAAATAGCTGGGATATCTTTTATTGCAAGTAAATATAAAGTGTTAGCCCAAAGCTCGGTTTCTACAAAAAGGGCAGCACAAGGGTTAACATAATTTAAAAACTTGTTAATAATTAGCGGTGTGTCAATAGGCACATAGCTATGAAACAACTTACCCTCATTAATTTGAGTACAGTATAGTTTTTGTGCACGTGCATAACCTGTTTGAGTGGTGTTGGTCAACCATATTCGATAGCCTTGTTTCATTAAGGCATTTAAAACAGGTGCAATGGTGTTAGTTTCACCCAAAGATACCGCATGACACCAAACGATAGAAGCTCTACTGGCATGTGTTTGTGATAAATCGTCTAAATCAGCAAACGACGCCTCTAATAACTTATCTTTAGTGTCTAACTTTCCTGTATAACGCATTCCAAATCTATCAGCCACTTCATCGGCATAATTGCTATTTTTGCTAGATCGACGCTTGACAATATGGCGATAAATCGGTGCCAATGTTTTGATGGCAACACGATAGTAAAAAGGTGGACGGCTAATCATTAAACTATCCTAGGGCGATTTAACAGACAAAAAAATTAACAAAAGTAATAAAATTAAAAAACACTACAACAATGGGCTAAATAAGCGAATGCCATTATCAAAAATTTGTAATATGCGTGGTCTTATTTGCCAAGACTCAAGCGACATTATCTCACAATATTGCAAATAAGTTTGTTGGCATTCGGAAACATGAGCAACCATTTTAGGTGTATAAATCGCCAAGCTCACTTCCATATTCAAATAAAAACTACGCATGTCCATATTAACCGTACCAAATAGGCAATAGTTATCATCAATCACGACTGTTTTAGCATGCAATAACCCTGCATCAAACAGAGCAATGGTTACACCCGCTTCTAAAAGCTCTTGATAAAAGGCTTGTGAGGCATGTTGCACAAAAAAGACGTCTACTTTTTTGGGTATGATTAACGTCACTGCTACCCCACGCCTTGATGCCGTTGTTAATGCATCCATTAATGATTCATCTGGTACAAAATAAGGGGTGGTGATACAAATTTTTTTATCTGCCCTATGAATTGCATTAACAAGCGTATTGTAAATTACATGGGCTGTCATTTGTGGGGCAGATGGAATGAGTTGCACAACCACATTATATTCAGCTGGCTGATTTGGTACTTGCAAATTTGTATCATAGTCAGTATCTGGGGTATTACGTACGCTTGCTTTGTTGTTGATATCATTAATCGCTGGTTTGGTTAAATTTAAACGGCGCGTATAACTATTCACACGCTCTTTTAAAGTGGCAAAGTTTGTTTTTTTCTCTGCACCTATATCCGTAACAATAACACCAGCCATCGCTGCCACCACACTATTTTGATGATAAGCTTTAACACGCATGGCAACATCCACCCACTGACCAAGGTTTTTATCTTGCTTAAAATAGCGAGGGTCTACAAGGTTAAAACTCCCTGTATAACCAATGCTATCGTCAATGACCACAATCTTTCGATGGTTACGCACATCTGTACGCTTAAATAATGTTTTAAACAAACCAACAGGCATAGATTGATGTACTTCTATACCTGCCTCTTTAAGGTTTTTTGCAGCATCACCTGCAAATAAACCAAAGCTGCCAACACTATCGGCAATTAAATGACATTCTACCCCACGTTTTGCCGCAGCTTGTAAAACATCAAATACCTCCAAAACACGCCCTTTGGGATAAACAATATAAAACTCCATTAATATCAATCGATTAGCATGATTAATGTCTGCAATAAGTTTATCAAACAGGACATCAACATCAGTAAAAAGCTGTAATTTATGCTCAGCACTTGCAGAAAAACCCGTACGTTTCTCTCCAAACTGGCTAAGCCCAATATACTTTTCGTCAATGAATGAATCGAGAGTATTTTCTTTTTGATGGTTAGTTTGCAAAAGACTATTTGCTGGAATTTGAGCCAAAAGTTTTTTGGTTCGTTCGCTGCGCTGCTGATAACGCCTGCCAATGGTCGGCTCACCAATTAAAATATAACCAACCACCCCAATAACTGGGAGAGCAAACATAATAGTTATCCACGCAATAGCCACACCTGTATTTTTTTGTATCCATAAAATACGTATAATTAACGCGACTACAACAACCAAGTGGATAATAATCCCCCACTCAGTAAAGTGTAGAACTGATAAAGAGTTCAACAAACCAGATATAGATAAAAGTTCACTCACAAAGTTGCCATTATATTAATGTTGATTTTTATGATAATAATTAAACAAGCTAAAATAGCTTAGCATACTTTAATAACATTTTTTATAATTGAGATATGAAGTTACCCATAAGTTTAGTATGAGCTTTTTTAAAAAAATGCTATAATCTATCGCTTACTATATGTTTTTAAAATGAATTTAAGGTTGTATTAATGAGCAAAAGCTATAATGTTTTATTTTTGTGCCATGACAATGCAGGGCGTAGTCTGATGGCTGAAGCCATGTTAAACCACTTAAGTCATGGTAAGTTCCATGCATACAGTGCTGCTAGCCAGCCAGCAGTTGAGGCTCACCCTGCTGCTATTGAAATTTTGCAAAAAGAGGGATTTGATACCCAAGCTTTACAACCTAAAAGTATGCAAAAATTTCATGGTACAAATGCACCTGTAATGGATATTGTTATTAGCTTATGCCAAAATACGACAGAGGATGCCGAATTTACAGCATGGAAAGAGCAACCATTAACAGCCCACTGGCACTTTGATGAGCCACACCATAAAGACGTTCATAATCGTATCGATACAGATAAAGATGAATATCAAAAAGAATTACGCCGTTATGCAATGATACAACGTCAATTATCAACTCGAATTAGCCTATTGCTAAATATCCCTGACAACAAACTTGATAATATGAAATTACATAATTAATAGCCGTTTCATGCTTTTTTTACTATTTAACTTTTTTTAATTGATTAGTTGTGAATGTTATTAGTTTTTATCCTAGTAACAGACACTTATTCATCCTTAAGAAGGTGACAAATATACAAGTGACAAATAGCTAAATGGCAAATAAATGCTCATCTTCTCTTATTTTAAGTTTTAATACCCACTTTTATAAATCCACAAGCCTTTCCAGCTCTGGTAAAGGGGGTAATTCATTAAGATTTGCCAACCCAAACGAATCTAAAAACTCTGGCGTAGTATGTAACAATGCTGGACGACCTAGGCTATCTCGATGCCCTTTCTCAACTATCCAACCTTTATCAAATAACTGACGTAAAATATTGCTAGAAACCGACACCCCACGTATTTGCTCAATATCACCCCGAGTTACAGGCTGTTTATAAGCAATCACACTCAAGGTTTCTAACAAGGCCTGGCTAAGATTTTCTAGCCGCTGTGGAAATACCTTTTGAATCAGTCCACTATATTGGTCTGCCACTTGCAAACGATAACCACTGGCGGTTTTATTGAGCGTTAACACACCTTGAGCCAACCGTTGTTGTAAAATAGTAATGGCAGTTTCAAACTCAGTATTTGATAGTGACAAATGTTTTTTTAATTGGCTGTCTGTCATTGGCGATTCTGATGCGTGCAGCAGTACTTCAATCTGACGACTCATAGATTCATATTGGGCATGCGATTGAGCTAGGCGAGAAGATGTTTGCTGTCCCTCATCTAAACTTTCAGGATTTAAGTTTTTCAAATTAATTTGGTTGAATAGGTTTTCTGTTGTCATTATTTACTCGACTTTTATTTATCGCAACCACTGCAAAGTTAATTCATTGACATTAAAGTTATTTACTGCAACGCTTTGCCCATCATCCATATTTTCTTGATGAGTTACAAACCCAATGAAATTACGTTTTATCAGCTCAAGCACCGCAATAAAACTCACCACGACACCTACCCTGCCTTGAGATTTATCAAGCAAGTCATAAAACTTACCTTCACTATTTTCACTAAGTTGCCTGCTAATACTCGCTATCCTATCAGGTAAGGGTACAGAATCAATCGCTACCGTATGCATTTGGTAATCTGGTTTAATTTGCATTTTTAGCAAACTTTCTACCAATATGGTTGGTTGATAGTTTGGGAGTTGTTTTGCCATTGCATCAGCGCTGGGCATACTTGATAATGCCAAAAATACATCACGCTCTAAACGGATTAGCCCATCTAAGCGTTTTGCTGCATCCTTGATTTGGGCATATTTTTCTAAGCGTTGAATCAATTCAGCTTTTGGATCTCGTTCATCTTCTTCCAAACTTGACGTCGGTAACAGCAATTCAGATTTTATGGCAATCAAAGTTGATGCCATCAACAAGTAGTCACCAGCAAGCTCAAAATGATCCTCGTCCAGCTCATTAATATAACTCAGATATTGCTCAGTAATCGGTAAAATCATGGTTTCTGTTAAATCAAAATTGTTTTTTTTGACCAAATATAACAAAAAATCAAGTGGTCCCTCAAACTGTTCAAGCCAAATAGCAAAAGCCTGTGGCGGAATATAAAGATCATCAGGCAGGGTTTCCACCTCGGTATCAAAAATGCGTAAGGTCAGTTGTTCCATTATTTTTTTATGATTACTTTTTGATTTTTAAAGGACTGGCGTTATATTAACATACTCAAAACCAATCTGGTTATATTCATCAGCTATTCATCTATATTCATTATCAAGAGTCGATTGATGATATAAATTATTTATGCCTATTAGAAATGAATTGTTTTTCAAAGAAATGACGTACATATATAGAGATAAAAGCATTTAAAAAGATTAACAACCAAATCAATTACTCCAAAGTTAAAACCCTGCTTATCAAGCAGGGTTTTAATGAGATATTGATGATTTTATTATGAATACCTATGTTATAAAATTAGTATCAACAAGCATATAAAACTAAGCTTGTTTTATATTTCAATATTTTGGCACTATCAATACTTCAGGATGTATCTCAAAAGTTTTAATCCGACCTATCTCTTTCTTTTTACATCAGCATTAACACCTGTTATCGAAACTTTTGCAGGTTTATTATTAATAGTACTAGTATATCTAACACCAGAATTAGTACCTCTCACATTAATACTATTAACTAACATAATGTCAATATTGTTATTTGCACCAGACTCAACCAATCTATCTGCTTGCTCGGCGACAACTTCTAGATTGGTGCCCGTTACATTAATATTAGTGCATTTTCCAGTAATAGAAACCTCACGATTAACACCTGTAACATTAGCTATTGGGTTAGTGCTTGAGCATCTAATTGAAGGGTTGCTACTTCCACCTTCATAATTATTGGTTTTAGTCGAAAGACCTGACGGCATTTTTATCCCGTTTTTACCAACTACAATGCCCCCCACTTTAACACCATTTTTATTAACTTCAACAGCATTATTAGAACCAGTATGAGTATTGAGAGTTGGATAATTTGTATTGGCACTAGCACAACCAACAAATGTAATGCTTGATATCAAAATTGCAGTAATTGAAATCTTTGATGCTTTAAACATAGCCGCCACCTTAAATTTAATATATTAAGTTAAAATAAATGAATCAAATCAAAAATAATAATCTTGTTGTTATTTTAAAGATAAAATAGATTTTCATCTATAATATTACAATTAGTTTCTTTCTACGTTGGCATTAACACCTGTGATAGAAACTTTTGCAGCTTTATTGTTAGAATTACTTGTATAATTAACAACTGAGTTTGTTCCCTCAACACTAATATCATCTACCAAGTTAATTTCAACCTCATTATTTGCACCTGACTCTAGCAATTTATCTGCTTGCTCAGCGACGACTTCTAGATTAATACCTGTTACATTAATATTCGTACATTTTCCAGTGATAACAACTTCACGATTAGCACCCGTAACATTAGCAGTCGGATTAGTATTTGAACATTCAATTAATGAATCATCATTGACAACTTCATCAGTACTGTTATTAGTTTTAGTATTGATATTAATACTTGCATTAGAATCTACTTTAGCAGAATCCTCCGCAGGAATTTTTATACCTTTTTTATCTACTGTAATTGCACCAACTTTGACACCATTTTCATCAACTTCAACAGATGTATCGGTAGCAGCATCAACCTTTACAACAGCATCAGAACTATCAGACGCCGTAGTCTCTGCCACAATCTCAGCATTTTTAATAGCATCAGCATTATCATTACTACAGCCAACAACCATAATACTAGATGTTAAAATCGCAGTCGCTGAAATCATTGATATTTTAAACATAACCGTCACCTCGTATTTAAAATGAAATTTGAATATAGCAAGCTAAAATAAATTATTCATTCAAAATACCACCCTTAAAGATAATAAATATTCTCATTATCATTCTAAAAAATAATGATATAAAAATCAACTGTTATATCATTTTTTTAACTTTGCTAACGGCTTAATGCCAATTGCACGGCGAGTTTTATCAAGCATTTTACGGCTATGACGACGTGCTTTGTTCGCTCCCATTTGCAAAATCTCTTCCAGTTCTTTAGGGTTTGCCATGAGTTCATTATAACGCTCACGGAAAGGGGCGATTTCTCCATCAATTTTTTGGAAAAGGATTTCTTTTGCCTCACCCCAACCAATCCCTTGTTCATAACGAGCACGCAATTGAGCAATTTCCTCTGGGCTTGCAAACGCTTTGTAAATTTCAAAGATATTACAATTATCAGGATCTTTTGGCTCTTCTGGAGCTTGAGAGTTGGTCACAATACGCATGATGGCTTTACGCAATTGTTTTTGTTGATCTACCTGCGGGTTATCGCCAAACAACGGGATGGTGTTACCATAGCTTTTACTCATTTTTCGACCATCTAAGCCAGTCAGCAATGGGGTATCCTCATCCACCACGGCATTTGGCAAGGTAAATAAGTCTTTATATTTAAAGTTAAAAGTACCAGCCATGTCGCGTGCCATTTCAATATGTTGGATTTGGTCACGTCCTACTGGCACATCAGTTGCATTAAACATCAAAATATCTGCTGCCATTAACACAGGATAACCAAATAAACCCATAGTGATGCCATGATCAGGGTCAACATCCCCTTTTTCGGTATTTAAATCAACCGATGCTTTATACGCATGTGAGCGATTCATCAAACCTTTAGCACATGAACAGTTAAGTATCCATGCCAGCTCTGGAATTTCTGGAATATCTGATTGACGATAAAAAGTAACTTTATTTGGGTCTAACCCACAGGCAATCCATGTGGCAGCGATGGCTTTGGTAGATTCATGAATTTGTATGGGGTCATAACATTTAATGATGCCATGATAATCTGCTAAAAAGAAAAAAGCTGCATCGTTTTCATTCACGCTATTGGCAATCGATTGAATGGCTGGGCGAATTGCCCCAACATAATTACCTAAATGCGGGATACCTGTAGTGGTAATGCCTGTTAAAATACGTTTTGGTTGATTTGCTTTAGTTATAGTTAAAGTTTGCTCTGTCATGCCTACTCTCTAATTGGGTTAACTTATTCTTTAATTGAGTTAATATAGTCATAAAACTAAACTTGTAATTTTAACAAAAAAGCTCTCAACTTTGTTGATTGAGAGCACATTTTATTAATCAAACAAGATTAATCATAATACTTAGTTCTACCATTTTCATCATGTTTATAGCGCTTATGAAACCACATCCACTGGGTTGGTGCCTTATTAATTAAGTTTTCAAAAATAGTGTTTACTCGACTGGCATCGGCAACTTCATCATCCGTTGGGTAATTTTCTAACGCTGGGGTGATGGTAATATGATACTCTGGCTTACCATTGTTAAACTGTTTTTTACGATAGGTATGAAGTGCCATCACAAGTGGTGGATTGCTTTTATTACCAAGCTTTGCCAAGCGTCTTGGTGCGGTAATTGTGGCTGCTGGTACACCAAAAAATGGGGCCATCACCCCTTGTTTTAAGCCAAAATCCTGATCAGGTGAGTACCAAATAATTTCGCCTGCTTTGATACAGGCAACCAATTTTCGCATGTCTTTATGTTCAATTTGAGACCCAAACATGCGTCGACGAGCATTAAAAATAAACCACTCTAACATGTCATTATTTTGTGGTCGGTACACACAATCAGCCGGAAAAAACTGCATACAGAGCCTACCGCCTAAATCAAGCATAGTGTAATGCCCACCTAACATCAAAATGGCTTTATTTTGTTTTTGTGCCTCTAACAGCGGTTCTAGCCCTTCTATCGAAGCGGTATCTAAAAACAAGTGTGGTCGAAACCATGCACACAGGCTTTCAAAAACACCAATACCTTGGTTAATAAAAACCTCACGAGCCATTTGCAAGCGTTCATCATCCGTTTTTTGTGGGAAAGCAAGTTTTAAATTAACTAAGGTCACTTTACGTCGGCTGGCCGATAAATGATAAACCAAAAAACCAAGCAATTTACCAAACCAAAACTGAACGGCTAGTGGCAAATAAATAAGTGGGAAAATAACCGCAAAAACTAACCACAGCCCCCAATTTTTTGGATGCAAAAACTTAACTTGAAAAGGTATGCTTTCTTCTAGCCTAAGCTGATGGTAGTTGTTATTTGCCATACACGTCCTACTAAGTTAATGTTAAAATTGAAAAATAGTTAATAAATTTAGTTAATTAACAAAGCTTTCTAGCTCATCCCAACGTGCTAACTTTTCTAAAAGTAGCTCTTCAATCGCTGCCAATCGCTCACTTGCTTTAGTTGCTGCGTTTAAATCTTCTGTAAACCAACTACCATCAGCTAATTTTTTTTGCAATTCACATTGTTCTGCTTCTAGCTTTTCCATTTCTATTGGTAAGGCATCAAGCTCACGTTGCTCATTAAAGCTTAGTTTTTTCTTTGGTTTATTGTTAGTGTTTTGAGCTGTTTGAGGTGATACAGATTGATTTGCTGCTTGTTTTTGCAATTTTTGTTGCTTTAATTGTGCTTTTTGGTTTGCTTCATCAAACTGTTTTTGGCGTAAATAATCATGATACCCCCCCACATACTCATTCACCACACCGTTGCCATGGTTGTCTTTAGCAAAAACCCAAGTTGAAGTCACCACATTATCCATAAATGAACGGTCATGACTAATTAATAAAATAGTACCATTAAAATTGGCAACTGATTCTTCAAGCAGTTCAAGTGTGGGCATATCTAAATCATTAGTCGGCTCATCCAAGACCAAAATATTGGCAGGTTTTAATAGTTGTTTTGCTAACAACACTCGGTTACGTTCACCACCAGACAATGCTTTTACAGGTGTTCTGGCTCTCTCTGGTGAGAATAAAAAGTCTTGTAAATAACTCATAATATGTGTTTTTTTGCCAGCAACTTCAATATGGTCGCTACCTTCTGACACATTTTGAGCCACACTTGCTTCAAGGTCTAGCTGATCACGCAATTGATCAAAAAAAGCAACTTGCAAATTTGTACCAAGCTTAATGCTGCCTGTTTTAGTAATATCTTTGAGTGGATTTTCTAATAATTCTGCAAAAATGGCTTTAATTAGTGTGGTCTTACCAACACCATTTTGCCCAATAATGCCAATTTTATCACCACGCATAATCGTGGCATAAAAACCATCAACCAAAACTTGATTATCGTACTCTAAATGCAGGTTTTTAACTTTACACACCAGTTTGCCACTAAGGTCAGCATCTGTCATGGTGATATTAACATTGCCCACTTTATTACGGCGTTGTTTGCGTTCTTCTCGTAATGCCTTTAAAGCACGTACTCGCCCTTCATTACGTGTGCGTCGTGCTTTAATACCTTGGCGAATCCAAACCTCTTCTTGCGCTAATTTTTTGTCAAAATTTGCATTGGCTTTTTCTTCTGCAAGCAACTGTTGTTCTTTTAGTTCTTGATAGCGAGCATATCCTTTGGCCCCTTGCGTTACATCATAACTAGAAAGTATGCCCCTATCTAACTCAACAATTCGAGTCGATAGCTTATCCACAAAAGCTCTGTCATGGGTAATAAATAAAAGTGTGAGTCCTTGCCAGTCTAACAAATATTGCTCTAACCATTCTATGCTATCAACATCTAAATGGTTGGTCGGCTCATCAAGTAACAATACATCTGGCTTTGTAACCAATGCCCGTGCCAATAACACACGCCGTTTACGACCACCTGATAGTTCGGCAATATCATCTTGTGGATTTAACCCCATATCAGTGATAATACGGTTGGCTTCTCGCTCTAAATCCCAACCATGTCGTGCATCAATTTCTACTTGCAATGTTGCCATCGCTTCACAAGCTTGCATATTGCCATTGGCACAATCATCACTTAGTTTATGATATTGCGTTAGCAAACTTGCAGACTGTTTATCACCATTCATGACAATATCTAATATTTTTCCATTTGATTCTGGCACATCTTGTTCCAGCCGTGCAATTTTGATAGCATTATCAATAATTACATCACCACTGTCTGGATGGATTGTGCCATCAATCAACTTTAGTAAAGTAGATTTACCTTCACCGTTTCGCCCAATCAAACACACGCGTTCACCTTGATTGATTGTAAAATCAACGCCATCTAAAATGGGTGAAATACCAAATGCTAAGTGAATGTTTTTTAAGTGTATGAGTGCCATAAGTAACCGTTAACCTAAGTTTTTAATTTGATTTTGCACGTTGCAATTAATAGCAATTAATAACAATTAATAAAAAATCACATGCAATTAAAACATGTATGAGTTTATGTAAGTTTGCTAGAATAGTCATATTTTAAAATAGCGATAAATTATAACACGAACAATAGGCTTTTAGCCGATGAGAGCAAAATGAAATTACTAGAAAATCAAATAATAGAGTTGCAAAGTAGCCTTGCACATTTAGAAATAACAGTCGAAGATTTAAACAAAGTTATTAGTAACCAAGATAAACAACTACAAGACATGCAACGGCAAATACAGTTAATGTATAATCATCTTCTTTCAAATGGCGACTCTGGCATTGCCAGTTTTGATTTAGTGGCAGATAAACCACCACATTATTGATTTATTTTTTGAAATTTTATGGATTATATTTCTGGCTTATTTTTAGGCTTTTCGCTAATTCTTGCTATCGGTTCACAAAATGCTTTTGTATTAAAACAAGGGTTAAAACATCAACACGTTTTTGCCATTTGTTTATTTTGTGCCACCTCTGATGCACTACTTATTAGTGCAGGCGTAGCAGGATTTGGTGCCGTTACTGCCAAATATCCATCTATCGTAACTATCGCAAAAATTGCGGGGGCTTTGTTTTTACTTTTTTACGGTTTACAAAGTCTGTATGCCAGCATCACCAAAAAACATGCGATGAGTACAGACACAACCCAAGTAGATAGCCTAAAAAAGTCTTTATTACTATGCTTTGGCTTTACCTGGCTTAATCCACATGTTTATTTGGATACACTTGTACTGGTAGGCATGGTGTCCACTGGTGCAAGCAGTCAATTAGTCTTTGCACTGGGGGCAATTACGGCTTCATTTGCCTTTTTCTTTTCTCTCGGATTTGCTGCCAAACGACTAACCCCATTATTTACCAACCCCAAATCTTGGAATATTTTAGATGCTTTTGTGGGTATATTGATGATTGCTTTAGCAGGTAAGTTGTATTTTGGATAGTTAATTGATTAAGTGCTTATAAAATGTTAGTTAGGTAAAAGTTAACAGCCACTAACCAAATAAAGTTGGCATAAACTGACGTAAACCATTAAAAAATATTTCTACCGCAACCGCAGCAAGTAGCATGCCCATAATTCTATTTGCAATGCTTAACCCTTCTTCACCCAAAAAACGGCTAATTGGATGAGCTGCCATTAAAGAAACAAAACATATGAGTCCGACAAGAAAACCTGCCAAAATTATTTGTATAAGTTCTGCATTGCTATTTGCCCTACTCGCATAAATCACCACAGTAGAAATACCACCAGGTCCAATAATCATTGGAAACGCCATAGGCATAACGGCCGAAACCATAGAAGGGATAACTTCTTGGACATGACTCACATCAACTTCTTCTTGATCTGGCTTAACTGGATTACCATCACCATTCATCATATTAAGCCCAATAATAAACACCAAAATACCGCCAGCAACCTGAAACGCACCAAGCGAAATACCCAAAAGTTTCAATAATAGGTTGCCAAGCAAAGTAAAGAATATAATAGTAATAACAACGCTTAAGGTACATATCCATGCAAATTTACGGCGGTTGTTGTTACTATAACCCTTAGTAAAGTCTAAAAATAACGTCAAGGCACTAAATGGTTGCATAAGTACCATAAAGGCAAGCGATATTGTGATGATTTCAGTATTCATTTTAAAAAGGCTTGTTTAAAAAAAAGAAAATACGCCTGTGATATGGGCAAATTCTATCACAATCATTTTTACATAATAAACAAAAACTTATTAAAATTATTAAAAAAGCAGCCCTCCTATCGTTATTGTTATATGATAAAATTTATACTTGTTATACTTGATTGTTATTAGTTTTTATTTGATTTTTTATGCAAAACCTCACTACCTTAGTCTTAATATTAACACCACTTTTAATTGGTTTTGCTTTACCAAAGTCACAAAAGTTAACTCACCTAGCCGATGATATTATCCGCTATTTGGTAATTATCATCTTAACTTATATCGGTATTGAACTATCTCAAGTTAGTGGCTTGCTCAACCAAATAGATGAGATTTTTAAACACGTTACTTTGCTTGCTTTTTTAACCATTTCTTTTGGTATTGTTGCTTTATGGCTATTTGATAAATTTTTGCCATGGCATGCAGCTGCCACCAAAACGACTGAGCAACATAAAGTGAAGATTAGAGGTAGTTTGCTACAAGTTTTTTGTGTGGTTATTGGCTTTATCATCGGGCATTTTATCCCTCATGAATATTTACCGCCTGACTTTACCATGACAGCCCTTTTAATGATTTTAATTTTAATTGTAGGGGTTGGTTTAAAAGGCTCTGGTATTACTTTAAAAGAGGTACTTATTAATAAACGTGGTGTGCAAATTAGTATAATATTTACAGGGGTGGTCTTATCTGCTGGTGTTGTATATTCGTTAATTATGCCAGAAGTTAGTTTATTTAAAGGCTTAGCTTTATCATCAGGGTTTGGCTGGTACTCGCTATCAGCAGTTGTAATGACTGATAACTATGGTGCTGTTTGGGGGACAATTGCCTTATTAAATGATTTAATTAGGGAGTTTTTCTCGCTAATATTCATTCCTTTTATCATGCGTCATTCAATATCTGCAGGGGTGAGTGTTGGTGGTGCAACAAGTTTAGATTTTACTTTGCCAGTCATTCAGCAATCAGGCGGACTTGCTGTAATACCAATGACCATTAGTTTTGGCTTTATTATTAATATCATTTCTCCAATATTAATGGTCTTATTTGCAAGTTTTGGATGATGGCTGCAAAAAATGCAGAGTACAGACAAGGCAAACTATTAGCTGATACCTTATTTAGCCTTCATTAATTTCCGATAATTCCCTGCTAATGACCCTCCGCCACGACAATATCGCATCATATAAAAACGTTCATCAAAATGCTCAGTAAAAACCTCTAAGCTAGGCTGATTCTGATATTTAGTAGAGTGATAGTTAGGCGTTAGAAACATCAATACACTTTTATTCTTTTCGTTACTAATATTGATCCATAATGAGCCATCTTTTTTATAAGCACCACCCACAAAATTACAATTTGACCTATCTTTTACCTTTGAAGCATCAAAGGTAACGTAATAATTTTGCCCTTGTTGATAAATGGTTAGGTTTTGATGATATCTATTCAAGCTTTCATTTGGTTTCGCGGTGGTATAATGACCAGCAAAATTAAAAGGCTGTTGCTTTTTTAACACATAATTTTTTGCCATTTCGCCTTTATAAGGTTGGCTATGGCTATCAAGATAAAACAAGGCACTTTCTCCTAGCAATAACCTTAAATTGTTATCCGCTAGTGGTAAAGTAAGAATATTATTTTTTAATCGATAACTGCCTGTTTCTATGGTGGTTTGAGGTTTAGATGAGTTATCAAGATAATTTTGTTGATAGCTAAAAGTATTGTCTTGATTTAAGACTAATTTTGTTTGCAAACCATTACAATCACCACAAGGCAATGTCCCTGTATAAACACCCTCATAAGCAAGGGCATTTTTAGCTGAATACTGCTTTATAGGGGTGCTTTCTTTGCTGTGGTTAGTAGTTGTACAACTTGATAACGCCATCATTACACAAGTAACGGTAGATAAGCGTAAATAAATGTATTGGTTTTTCACCATGGTCTCCTTAATACGAAATGTTGGCTTATCACACCCTAAATTACTCCCCTGTTTTTGTCACGAGTTCATGATTCTGCTCTAAACAAAATTGATTATCTGATATATTAGCTATCTTTACAAGTGAGGAATCCTGTAAGTTTACATGGCGTTTATATGATTACTGATGCTTTGCTCACCCCGCACTACGCCTTACGTAAAAGCAGTGTGTTGCTATTTTTACGCCAATCCTAAAAAAGTTATAAGTAAGTAGGTAGGTACGTAAGCCAACATAAATACAAGGCTGGGTAAGATGCCCAGCAATATTAAACCAACTGGTTTGAGTTTGATAGTGGTATCTAGGCTTGCTTTCCAATTAAATAATCATACTCTTTTAAATATTGTATCCAATTATCTAAAATATACTCATAACCTCCTTGTAAGTTTTCTTTAGGATCAACTGGATTATAATTTACAAGCTTGTTCATATCTTCAGGATAACCAAAACTTGCATAAATCATATTGATTTTTTCATAATCAGATGAGTCTCCTAACCTATTATCAAATGCCCATAATAAGAGAATATACCTCCATTTATCTAAAATAAAATCATTTTCTACAAAGAATTCATCATATATATAAGAGTAGTTACCATTTAATATAATCTTTAATGATAGATCTAAAGCTTGAGAGTCATTAGGGTTGTTAAAAACAACTTGATCTACTAATTTACTCGCGATATCTAAATCAATAAATTCATATTTTACGCCCAAAGCAATGTCTTGCAAACTTAAACTTATATTATGTTCTTGAAAAAAATTAATATCCATAACTTATTTTACCTTCAAAGCAAGCATAGGCTGGATTTTACCCCAGCAACATTAAACCAACTGGTTTGAGTTTGATAATGGTATTTACGTTTGCTACTGAATAATGGTATCTACATTTCTTTATCACATATTCTATCATTCTCACTAATACTTATAATCAATTTATTATTATACTGACTTAATGTTAGTAATTTAGCGTTGTAACAATAACTTTTTAAAATATCAATACTATCCTCCTTGGGTGGTATAAATAATTTCCAGTAACCCACACTATCAATATTAGAAACTACTTGATCAACCATTGATCTATCAGCATTAAAAAACTCATATTCTAAGAATAAAACACCTAGCCCAGTTGTTCTTTTTGATGAAGCATCAGGATTTCCAAGACCTACAGTTATATCAAGCATTAATGAAGATAACTCATGATATTTTGTATTATTAGGTTCATATAAATATTTACCAACTATCATACAACTAATAATTAGCAAACCAATAAAACTATACCTTTTTTTATTTGTATACATATTACTTACCTATTTAATAATTTGTCTAAATTAATATCATTAGTTGTATATCCACTGTATTGTATATATTCTTGTGATACTCCAACACTAGGAGTACCCAACCCAATGGAGATAATCATATCATTACTAGACGCAGCAAACGTAAGCTGGGATTTTAGCCCAGAAATATTAAACCAACTGGCTTGAGTTTGATAGTGGTATCTAGGCTTGCTCCCATGAATTAGGTTTATCGTTTATTTTCTATCGGAAAATAATCATTCACTTGTTCAGGATAATTGATTTCTAAAAACACTTTAAAATCCGCATCAATGGCTTCAAATAATTTGGTACTATCTTTGTAAATGTTTTTGATAACTTTAATTGTCTTACCACCACATATATATTCCGAGATGTGTTTGTCATAATCCACAGTTATATACGATTCAATATTTTCACTGATTATCTCATCTTTAAAAAAACCAGTACAAAGTTTATAATCAATCTGTTTAGACACAAACTCATAACCATCTATTTCTTGATTTCTAACTTTTTTAATAGCATTGATAAATGATTCGTTATTTTCTAGGTCTTCAGATAAAAACTTTCTGGAATATGCCCATTCAATAATGTAAAAGAAAAACATTGCAAAGTATTCTATTTCTATATTGTTAATTATTGAATAAGCTTCAAAGTCATCAAGTTCTAGTATTTTGCTCATTTTGTTCTCCTAAAGTAAGATAATATTAGCAAGCATAGGCTGGATTTTAGCCCAGCAATATTAAACTACCACCCTAGTCATACTTAAACGCCACATAGCAAAATTATCATTATTAGCCCAATCGGGTGGATATATGCCGTCTGTAATGAACTTATAAATTATTTTTGTTGAGTGATGGTAGGCTATTAGGCTGTAAAGTGAGTATTCAGCACAAAAAAGCTGGGCATCTTGCCCAGCTTACGGTTGCTTAATATGTCAAAAAAATAGCCATGAGTATTAGACAAATATATTTAGTTTTTTGAGCGAATATAACAAAGTTTAGCATCAAATCGTTACTAGGAATCATAGGAAACTCAGACTTGTTCCATTTAAATTTTATAATGCGTCTTAGAGTATCATTTTCATTAAAAAATATATCCTGCATTGAGTTAATTACTTTTGCACGTATTAAAACTTTAAAACTCAGAATTATTGCCAAAATCCAATATATAACAAAGGCTACATATATAAGCTCTGAAACACTAAAAACTCTCATAGTAAGTACCTTTTTTCCTCCTAATTTATCCAATTATCTGGATTTTTATAGCAAGCGTAGATACCATTATCAAAGTCAAGCAATTTACTGGTTGTCACAATATTTAAAAATCTCTGGGTTAAACTCTAAGCCGTCTGTATTTAGGTCTTTACGATATAAGACAGTCTTGCGTTGTGAGTTATAAAAAAACAACCAAGGTTTAGGGTGAGTCCTATTCATGCCTGATATTTCGGCAATCTTACCCTGATATTTACCCTCCAAAAATTCCAAATTAACTCTTAAAGACCAACCACCTGGTGTTGCTACGGAGTAGCGTTCATATACTTTGTTAACACGAAATTTTACGCCTTTATCAATGACATCTACTTTTTTATGGGTCATCATAAGTCCATTATCATTACTATCATTAACTGAAACGCCACTAATAAAGTTTTTTTGATAAGTATCGACCTTTCTACCAGCCCACAAAGCTACCGGTTTTTTAAGCTCAATGCATCTGTTATCTTGTTTAGATGGATATGCTTTACTTAAAGATAAGTAGTAGAAATTTGATACTAGGCAACCAGGTAAAATGACCACAAAGCACATTAATGCAATTATTTTTAATGTAGCTATTTTTTTCATTATTTAATCCTTATTCAGTTATTTGGTTTGGCAAAGTCCATAAATACCAGCTTAAAACCATTTATTGTAAGCTAAAGTTATTGAACCAATGATTAGGAAAGTTTACTAAAATAATTTTGTAACACCTCAAGACACTTCATTACCTTTTTAGGTTGTTGCTCTCTTTTTAAAGTAATGCAATACAAAACATAATCTGCCAACTGAAAATCTGGTAATACTTCTACCAAATCGCCAGACTTAAGATAATCATCGGCATGTAGTTTTAATAAACGAACAATACCATGCCCATTTTTTGCCATATTTGTTGCTAACATCACATTGTTTGTAGAAAGTTTAGAAGGTATTTTTACTTTGCTCTTCTTACCTGTTTTTTTATCGTGTAACTGAAGCTGATTAACCTCTTTAATTAAGTCAATACCAATCATTTTGTGGTGACATAAATCTTTTGGTGACTCAATTTTTACGGCATTTTTAAGATAGCTTGGCGATGCAAGTAGCACTTGCCTAACACTGGCTAATTGAAAGGCTTCAAATTGGTCATTATCAAGTTTGGGGCTCATTCGGATGGCAATATCAACACGTTCTTCAATCAAATCTAGATAGTGATTATCTGCCAAAATATTGATGTTAAGTTCATCATTTTGCAAAATCCAATCAGACAAAGCTGGTAATAAGTGATTAACACCAAGCTCTGGTGTGGTGGCAATACGCAAAGTCCCTGCTAGCTCATCACGTAGTTGATTTACTCGGTTCCAACCTTGCTCTGCTGCTTGTACCACATTAGTTGCTGACTCATAAAAACTAATACCAGCCTCTGTTAGGCTAAGTTTCCTTGTGGAACGATGTAACAAGATAATGCCTAAATCACTTTCTAATGAGCGAATTTGCTGACTAACAGCACTGGTTGTAATACCAAGCTCCTTGGCAGCACCACTAAAAGATCCATGTTCAACAACCTTTGCAAACACAACCATACCACGCAAACTATCAAACATAATATTTTTATCCTTAATGTTAAGGCTAATATTGTTAAATAAAACTAAACAATTATAACAAATAATTCAACAACTGTTCTGTTTTTAATTTGTTCTTAATTTAATGGCTTCAATGCTTACATCATCAATTTGTTCAAGTTTTTGCATGACATTAGACTGCATGAGCATAATTTTTGCGGCATGTTCAGCAGTCTGCTTTCTTTTTTTTGCAAGCTCATAAGGGGATTCTTTTGTCACTTTTTGCAGGTTGCTTTCATCGGCACTTTGCATTTGGTAGCTTGCATCTTTAAATTGCTGATTCAGTTTTTTACAAATTTTGTTAAATAAAGGTTTAAACTGATCAACATCCGCTGTTGTGATAAAAATACTTTGTCCTTCGCAACTTCCTTCCATTATACCCTGACGAGCAAATGCAATTTCTTCTGCATCTAGTATGCCCTCTTGTCTTGCCCTGTGTAACCAAAAGTCCCATTTTTCAGCCGTCCAATCTCCTGTTAGGTTTTGTTCTTTAACATTTAAAAACGCTCGTGGGTCATTAAACTCAAGCTCATTATCACCTTGCTTATCACCATCACTGTTAGCTTGATTGCTAGTTTGACAGTTAGTTTGGTTATCTGCTTTTTCTTCTACTAAATTTAAGTCATCAGTTTTATGATCCATCGTACTTTTTTGTACGATAAATTCAGCTGTTTCTGTTGTTTTTACATCCAACTGTTTTTGTACAGTATCTGCTTTATTTGTGTCTGTAAAAGAGGATGAATGATGAAATAAGCTCGTAGCATCAGCGACTTTTGCCACCGATAAATATCCATCCTGATCGACAGATACATCATTATCCGCTAATTTGTTAATATCTTCATTCAGTATGGCATCATCTGTATTTTTTTTTATCAATGCCTCGCCTTCATCTATATTTGCATTAATACTATCTGTATCTGTAAGGGTGTCATCAAGGTTAGGGCTTTCTTGAATATTTTTTATGTCAGTGTCAGTATCTTGTATAACCGCAATGTCATTTTCGCTAAAAAAACTTTGGTTAGTTGTTAAAGGGCGAAAAGCAAGCATTCTTAAAATACACATTTCTAATGCTTGCATAGGCGTGGTAGCAAGCATAATACCTTCACGTGATTTAATTGCAATTTCATAATATAGCTGTAATACATCAGCAGGTATTAGTTTTACTAATTGATTTATCGCTTGTGCTTGCGTGCTATTTACATTCAGTTCAATTGTTGGCATCACTTGGCACACAGCAATTTTATGTAACAGATCAGTTAATTCATCAAAAACACTGCCTGCATCAACCATTTGCTGACGCATTTGCTCAATATGCGCTGCCACTGCTTTTTTATCATTATTAAAAATATCTGCCAACAGCTGGGCAAGATCGGTACCATCAATCAAACCAAGCATTTCATTAACTGTATTTTGAGTTAATTTGCCCTGACCAAACGCAACGGCTTGATCGGTGAGTGATAAAGAATCTCTAACCGAACCTTTGGCAGCATGTGCCAGTTGCCAAAGTGCGGCATTTTCAAATTCAATGCCTTCATTGGTTAATAGCTTGGCTAAATGTTCAGTTAATAGTTTTTGTGGCAATGGACGTAATACAAATTGCAAACAACGGGATACGATTGTAATTGGAAGTTTTTGCGGGTCGGTTGTTGCAAGCAAAAATTTTACATGCTCTGGTGGTTCTTCTAGTGTTTTTAAAAGGGCATTAAAACTGTGCGTAGAAAGCATATGTACTTCGTCAATTAAATAGACTTTGTACCTGCCTTGAGTGGGAGCATAAGGTACATTATCGAGCAGTTCACGGGTATCTTCTACTTTTGTACGAGAAGCGGCATCAATTTCAATTAAGTCAATAAATCTGCCCTGTTCAATCGCAACGCAACTATCACAAGTACCACATGGGTTGCTGGTTATGCCCGTATCACAGTTTAAACATTTGGATAATATTCGAGCAATAGTGGTTTTGCCTACACCACGTGTGCCTGTAAACAAATAAGCATGATGCAAACGATTGTGATCAATGGCATTAATCAGTGCTTGCGACACATGTGATTGCCCAATTAGCTCATGAAAATTATTAGGGCGATATTTACGAGCAAGAACTTGATAGGGTTGTGACATGCTTCACCAGTTTTTAAAATTTTTAATCAGTATCTTAAATTTAATTTTAGCCTAAGCGAGGTTTTTTTCATAGTAATTATCAATAAAAAAAGCTGGATAACAATTTTATTATCCAGCTTACAAATTAAAAAATAACTTAGATTATTACTCTGCTTTTCGGCGCATATGGGGGAATAAAATAACATCACGGATGCTTGCCGAATCAGTGAACAGCATGACCAAACGGTCAATACCAATACCCTGACCTGCCGTTGGTGCCAAACCATATTCTAAGGCTTCAATATATTCTGCATCATAGTGCATTGCCTCATCATCGCCAGCATCTTTTTCGGCAACTTGCCCTTTAAAACGTTCTGCTTGATCGGCAGGGTCATTAAGTTCACTAAAACCATTGGCAATCTCACGTCCGCCAATAAACATCTCAAAACGGTCAGTGATTTCTGGGTTATCATCATTACGACGAGCAAGTGGTGAGGTTTCAGCTGGATATTCGGTAATAAAGGTTGGCTGGCGAAGATTATGCTCAGCAGTTTCTTCAAAAATAATCGTGATTAATTTGCCAATACCATAGATGTCTTTTACCTGCTCTTTTAGTTCATTTGTTATATAAGCAGCTAGGTAATCACGATCATCAAATTTACTAGCATCAAAGTTTTTTGCATATTTGACAATAGCCTCTTTCATTGTCATGCGTGCAAATGGTGCTTTAAGACTAATCTCTTCACCTTGATAATTTAGCTCAGTTGAACCCAAGATTTCGGTCGCTAATTGACTAAACATACGCTCGGTTAAATCCATTAAATCATGATAATCGGCATACGCCATATAAAACTCAATCATGGTAAATTCTGGATTATGACGAGTCGAAACCCCTTCGTTACGGAAGCTGCGGTTAATTTCAAACACCCGCTCAAACCCACCAACTACCAAACGTTTTAAGTAAAGTTCTGGTGCAATACGCAAAAATAAAGGCATATCCAAAGCGTTATGATGCGTTTTAAACGGACGAGCAACCGCACCACCTGGGATTGGGTGCATCATTGGCGTTTCGACTTCCATAAAACGTTCTGCTAACATAAATTTACGGATACCACTAATTACTTGGCTTCTGATAATAAATGCTTTACGACTTTCATCATTGGTCATTAAATCAAGATGACGGTTACGATAGCGACTTTCGGTATCACTTAACCCATGAAACTTGTTTGGCATTGGACGCAATGATTTGGTTAACAGAGTGATTTTTTCTATATGAACATACAAATCACCTTTGCCAGAACGCCCAATATAACCACTGACACCAACAATATCACCCAAGTCCAGCCCTTTAATCATTGCCAGTGTTTCTTTATCAAGCTCCTTACGGGCAACATAAAGTTGAATACGGTCTGTCATATCTTGAATAACAATAAAGGCTCCACGGTTAAGCATGACACGCCCGGCAATATTAACCTGTGTTTTTTCACCTGATGCTGCTTTTTCTTCAATCTCTTGTTTTGATACACCCTCAAATTTGCTTTGTAAATCTGCTGCGTAATCAGTACGTTTAAATGTATTTGGGTAAGTAACTTTACCTGACTTTGCAATAGCATTAAGTTTGTTTTGACGTTGTTGAATAAGCTCGTTTACGTCTTCTTGAGTTTGAGCTTCAACCGTTTGATTGTGATTTGACATATAAATTCTCTGATAATTTAAAGATTTAAAAAAAATAAAAAGGTTAACTCGCCGATCCGATCCATAGGTAAGCTATCTGTTGGCATACCGTTTTTTATGGTTTAGATAACAACCAAATATAACCTTAAATTAAGCGCACATTGCTTTTTTGGTGAGAGCGATTAATCCGCACCACCAATACTTGCCATCAAGTCGGCTTGGTGCTCACGTAACAAAGCATCTAATAGCTCAGTTAAATCACCTTCCATAATTGAATCTAACTTATATAAAGTTAAGTTAATTCTGTGGTCAGTCATTCTTCCTTGAGGGAAGTTATAAGTACGTATACGATCAGAACGGTCTCCACTGCCCACCAAATCGCGACGCATGCTATTAGCTGCATCTACTTGCTGTTGCACTTTTGCTTGCTGAATGCGTGAGATTAACATGGTCATTGCTTTAGCACGGTTTTTATGTTGGCTACGCTCTTGTTGACACTCTGCCACAACCCCTGTTGGAATGTGCGTTAAACGAACTGCCGAATCGGTTGTATTAACGTGCTGACCACCAGCACCACTAGAACGATAGGTATCCATTTTAATATCAGCAGGGTTAAGCTCAACCGTATCATCAATTTCGACTTCTGGCATCACCGCCACAGTACAGGCAGAGGTATGCACTCGACCTTGGCTTTCAGTTTCTGGTACACGTTGCACTCTATGGGCACCAGATTCAAACTTTAATTTGCCATAAACATCAACACCAGACACTCTGCTAATAATCTCTTTATAGCCGCCATGCTCGCCTTCATTTGCAGACAAGACTTCAACTGTCCAACCTTGTGATTGTGCATAGCGTTGATACATACGGAACAAATCTCCAGAGAATATCGCTGCCTCATCACCCCCTGTACCCGCGCGAATTTCTAAAAATGCAGAAACACGGTCATTCGGGTCTTTTGGTAGCATCATCACATTTAGCTGTTCTTGCATTTGTTCGATACTTTGTTTCGCTATTTGTATCTCTTCTTCTGCCATTTCTTTCATATCAGGGTCAGACAGCATTTCTTTAGCAGCTTCAAGGTCTTGCTCTGTTTGACAAAATTTTTGCCATACTGTGGTAATCTCGCTTAAATCACTATGTTCAACCGATAATTCTCTAAATTTCTTGTTATCACTAATCACATCAGGATCAGATAACAAATGTTCCACTTCTTCAAATCGGTCTACCATCTGATCTAACCGAAAACGTAATGACTCTTTCATAGTTATACTTAATTTTGCTTTTCTTTATTTAGGATAAAAACTTAAACGGCTATTTTGCCATATTTTAACGCTCATCGCATTAATATTCTTATCTTAAACACAAATAAAAAAGAGCTGACCCTATCAGCTCTTTAATTTTATAAATAATAAAACAGCTTATACTTTACGCAATAAAACTGAGCCAATCGAGTAACCTGCTCCAAAAGAACACATAATCGCTAAGTCACCACTGTTTAAACCTTCATTATGCCTATGGAAAGTAATAACAGGGCTTGCTGAGCTCGTGTTAGCAAACTCATCAATCACTGTTGGTGCAATTGATTTATCCGCATCTTTACCAACCACTGTACGTAAAATTAAATCAATCATGTTTAAATTGGCTTGATGTAACCACATGCGCTTTAGCTCGCTAGAGTCAATATTGTTTTCTGCCAAATGTGTACTAATGATTTCAGACACTTTTGGACAAACCTCACGAAATACTTTACGTCCATTTTGTAAAAACAATTTGTCTGTCACAGGTTCATTGATATCTGGATACATTGCTGTTTTTGCTGCTAAAAATTCACTACGGTCTAAATAGCCAAATTCATTTTTAATATTAGTAGAAAACTGGGTATACAATTTACTATTGATAATCTCAAAACCTTTTGGCGTGTCAAGTTCTTCAATAATCGTTGCGGTGGCAACATCTCCAAAAATAAAGTGGCTATCACGGTTTCTAAAATTTAAGTGGGCCGTGCAAATTTCAATATTTAACATGGCAATTTTTTTGCCTAAACCACCTTTAATTGCACCAACTACTTGTGCTAAACCAAAAGTTGCCGCACTACAAGCAACATTCATATCAAAAGCAAAACCACCTTCCATACCAATGTGGTGTTGAATTTCAATAGCAATTGCAGGATAAGTTCTTTGAAAGTTTGAGCAAGCAACAATGATTCCATCTAAGTCTTTGCCCGTTAAACCAGCAGCATCAAGTGCCTCTTGTAACGCAGCCAAGCCCATTTCTGCCATAATTGACATTTCTTCACCCAATTGACGATATGGAATAACAGGTGCCATAATGTCAGGGTTTAAAATACCTTCTTTTTCCATAACATAGCGAGACTTAATACCAGAAACTTTTTCAATAAACTCAGCAGATGAATGCTCTAATGGCTCTCTTTCTCCAGCATTAATTTCAGCCTCATGCTGTTTATTATATTTATCAACATATTGATTAAAGCTATCAACCAACTCCTCATTGCTGATACTGTATGGCGGAGTATAAAGCCCCGTTGAAGTAATGCAAATACTCATAATAAATCCTTAATTTTATATGACAACTTATAGTTAGTGAACATTTGTACTAAAATGAGATTATGCCCATTATGCCCTGTTTTGAAATTATTTGCTAATGTTTTGTTACATCTAACTGATTTATTATATAACTTCATAAGAACAACATAGACGCTAAGTTACTAAGACCTGATACTGCTTTGTTGAATGTTAATACTGATTATGCTAGCATCCAATAGTTTAACCAATTGATAACTGAGCTAATTTAACCTATTTTTAACTTGTTGTCATTATTTTGCTATTCTTGCCATTTACCAAAGGTAAATATCTCATGCTATTTAAAAAAATAAAAGTTTTAAACTATCTGATGACTGTCACCATTGTTCTTGCTAGCTATAATGCTTATGCACAAGATGAAGCCTTAAGTAAGGATTTAGACTTTGATGGTATTACTGACTTGATTTATTTAAAAGAGACAAAACTCATTACTCATCTATCAACTCATGATTTTGTTAAAGAGAGTTATGACTTTTCTGATGCTGGTGGCAACATGAGCATTGAAAATGCAAAAAACGGCTTCAAAGTAAACATTTGGTTTATGCGTAGCGGATATTCAGTCCAATATCGCTATAACAGCAACCATGAAAAATTTCAATTAATAGGGTTATCAGAAGAACAATTTGGCAATGCTGCTAATGATGGTAGTGGTGAAGCAAGTGTAAACTTTTTAACAGGTGACTATATTGGTCATTGGCACTGGTATGATCATCACAATGAAAAATTAATTGCTCTTCCAACCATTAAAGAGCATATGAATTTCCCAAAACCTAGCTTTTTAGGTGATGATAATGAATATGGTGTTGATTATTATTTTGATAAATCTGTCACTCTTGGTTTCTATGATAATGCTAAGCGTGCTTATTTAAATAAACACCAGATAAAGTAATTTATCTATATTAAGGTGTATAATGGACGGATTCTAAACTAAAAACAAGTATTTTAATCAACATCCCTTGTCAATCCATTGTTAAACAGCTTATCAAGATAGTGTATCAAACCAGCTTATTCCATAACTTATTTAGACGCTTAGAAGAGACAGGACCTTTGGTCTTCATCGGTTGTGCAAATAATTGAATACGAAACTCTTCAACAAGCCAACGATAGTCAGCAATTTTAGGGTCATTGGCTCTTTCGGCTAAACGCTCCATATGCAAGTCTAACTCATAAACTGCATCTAAATCATTATCAAGATTATGCACAAGACGTTCCAGCCGTATTTGGAGTGCCTCTAAATATCTTGGATACTGCTGCCAATTTATATAATCCATACGATACACAAAGTCTGCTAAATGCAAATCGTCTAATTGATCTTCTATGTCGTCAATAGATTCGGCAAAAACATCCTTATCAAGCATTAAAAGGCTTTGGCGGACACTTTGCCAACGGCTATAAACTTGTTTAAGTAGTAGGATGATTTGCTGCCCTACTAGCAAAAACTGCGACAAAACCACAGCTTCAGTTTGTTGATATTGTTTTTGTGTTAATGGCAAACCACAAGCAAGCAATTTAGTATGCTCATCCACCATTTGGGGCAAAATATTTGTGTGATCAAACTCAATAAAATGTTTACTTAAGGTAGCATCTAATGTTGCATCAACCACAATTTGTTTTAATTTATCCAATTTACCTAATGGTGCAAAGGCTAATTTAAAAGCCTTGTCTATCTGGCTGGTTAACTGCTTTTGTTTTGCACCAAGTTGATTTTTAATCAACGTTAAAATGCCCATACGATGTGCTTTTAAGGCGGCATTCAAATCAGTAAATTTGTGTATAGAAACCGCATTGCCTTTAGCGTCCGCTACCAAAGCAGAAAACTCCTGCATCACAACCCCGGCACTATGCCTGTTTTTACTAAATTCAAAATATTGAGGGAACTCATGATGCAAGCCATCTTGTTCTTGTACTGCTTGGCTTGTTTTTGTCGCATGACGTGCTTGTAAAGTTGCTAAGTCTCGCCCTTTTTCAATCAGTCGATTTTTATCATCCACCACACAAATCTGTGGTTGCAAATAACGATCTACTTTGCTTGGATTAAAATGCTTTGGCTCAACACCTACCACCCCTTTTTTATTTAAGGCTACACAAAGCTGTTTTAGTAACCCTTGTTTATGGTTTCTTTCTAATTCAGCAAAAAGTTTATCTGCAGTATCAGGGATGGGTACTATCTGCCTACGTATCTCTTTTGGTAAAGTTTTTAAAAGTTGTAGCACAAGCTCATAACGCCATCCAGCAATACCCCACAACAACTCAATAGAATCCAACTGTGGTAAGGCAGGTAAAGGAACTCTAATACTCACACCATCATCATCACTTGCAGGGTCAAACTCATAACTAAGGGGAAGTTTAAGACTACCCAATTGCCACACTTCTGGAAAATCTCCCATTGTTGGTGCTGCTTGTTTTAAGACATCCTCATCTGTGAAAAATAAGTAGTATTTGTCTTTATTTTCAACTTCTACTCGCCAATCTTCAAATGCTTTACGGCTGGCTATATGTGGTGGAATTTTACTGTCATAAAATTGATAAAGTGCCTCTTCATCAACCAACAAATCACGACGACGTAATTTTTCTTCTATCCGTTCTACATCGGCAATTTTATCCAGATTATGCTGTAAAAATGGCGTTTTACGATTTGACTCATAACCCAATCTTCCAGTGACTAAACCATCACGGATAAATATCTCACGAGCCTCAACCATATTGATTTGCTCATAGTTACAAAGTTGTTTTGCAACCACAGTTAAACCAAATAAACTAATTTGGGCATACGCACGCACACACCCAGTTTTTTTAGACCAATGCGGTTCAAAGTAATGATATTTAAGTAAGTCATTTGCTGCAGAGAGAATCCATTCAGGCTCAATTTTTGCTAATGTACGCATAAATACTTGCGATGTTTCAACAATTTCAAAGCTCATAACCCAATTCGGTGCGCTTTTAAACAAAGTGCTAGAAGGGAAGATTTTTGCTTTTTGTTGCCGAGTCGCTAAATATTGCCCTCGTTCATCCCCTTTGTGTGCAATAAAAGACAATAAACCCGTTAGCAATGCACGGTGTAAGTTGGCATATTTGTCGTTTTGTTGCTGCTTAGCGTTATATGCTTTATTTCTTTTATCTAATGTATGACTCATTGCATGGCTTAATGAGTTTTTATTTTGTTTAGTCGCTAAGCGATTATTTAAAGATAAGCGTTTTTTTTTATTGTTTGTTTGCCCCTTACTTTTGTTTGCTTTGTTATTTTTAGCAGACAAACCAGTAAGCCCCATATCATCAACCATTTGTACGAGTTGCTGATAAGTTTTTTGCCATTCTCTTAATCTAGGAAAACTTAAATAATGTTTTTTAGCAAATTGGCGACGTTGGTTGCTAGAGAGTTTATTACCTTGCTCATCAACACCATAAATAGCTTGCCAAAGGCTTAAATAAAATAAAAAATCTGAATTATCTTGCCTAAACAATGCGTGTTTTTGGTCTGCTTGAGTGCGTTTTTCATGGGGGCGTTCTCTTGGATCTTGTACCGCAAGTGCGGATACAATAATCAACATGTCTTGCAAACAATCAAAATCATTACCTGCAATCAACATTCGTGCCAGCCTTGGGTCAATTGGCATACGTGCCATTTTTTTACCAACTTGACTTAGCTTTATTTGATGCGATGCAGGCTTATTTTTAGCATAATTTGGCTTAGTTTTATTTGCATTGTTATTGCTTTTGTTTAAACCATAACTAATGGTGTTTTTGCTTAATGCGCCCAACTCTTCTAAAAGTTTTGCCCCATCTTTTACCAATCGGCTATCTGGTGGTTCAATAAAATCAAAGTCTTCTACATTACCAATGCGTAAATGAGCCATTTGCAACATAACTGAAGCAAGGTTTGTTCGCAAAATTTCTGGTTCGGTAAACTCTGCTCTGCTTGCAAAATCCTCTTCACTATAAAGGCGGATACAAACCCCAGCAGCAATGCGTCCACAACGACCTTTACGCTGGTTTGCAGCAGCTTGGCTAATTGCTTCAATCGGTAATCTTTGAACACGAGAGCGGTAGTTATAGCGAGATATCCGTGCAAATCCCAAATCAATTACATAACGAATATTTGGCACAGTTAACGCCGTTTCAGCCACGTTAGTCGCAATGATGATTCGCCTACCTTTATGAGATGGGCTAAAAATACGTTGCTGTTCTGCAAACGTTTGCCTTGCATAAAGTGGTAGCACTTGAGTATGCTTAAACGCATGTTTTTCTAACACTTCTTGCAAGTCTCTAATTTCTGCCTCAGTAGCAGCAAATACTAAAATATCAGCTTGCTGTGGGTGTCCATTTTTTTGTGCATCATCAAAACATTCTTGTGCGGCAGCCACCACCGCACGTGGTAAATTGTCTTCAAAATCATCAAAACTGTCATCATCACTACTAACAACTGGCACATCAGTCAATGGGCGATATCTTACCTCGACAGGATAACTACGACCATCCACATTAAAAACAGGTGCTGGTATTGATTTTTTAGTTTTACGATTATAGCGAGAAAAATACTGACTAAATCGCTTGGTATCAAGCGTTGCCGAGGTAATAATAACTTTTAGGTCAGGACGTTTTGGTAATAAGTTTTTAAGGTAGCCCAAAATAAAGTCAATATTTAGGCTACGTTCATGTGCTTCATCAATAATAATAGTGTCATAACGAGACAAAAATTTATCATGCCCAAGTTCGGCCAGTAAGATACCATCTGTCATTAATTTAATTAACGATTTAGGGCTGCCTTGTTCATTAAACCTAACCTTATAACTAACGGTTTGCCCTAGTGGCTCTCCAAGTTCTTCTGCAATTCGAGTAGATACACTCCTTGCAGCTAATCGCCTTGGTTGAGTATGCCCTATTTGTCCAGTTAATCCCCTACCAGCTAACAACGCAATTTTAGGCAATTGAGTTGTTTTACCACTGCCTGTTTCACCTGCCACAATAATCACTTGATTTTGCTGAATGGCTTTAATTAATGCCTCACTTTTTTGGCTTACTGGCAGATCGTCATTTAATTTAATGACAGGCACACTTTTTTTGCGTTCTTCTACTGCATTTTTGGAGGCTTCTAACCGTTTGTAAAACTTTTGCTGTTGTTTTTGTGCCTCATCACCTGTTGGGTTTTGTGACAGTCTTTTGGCTTGCTGGCTTAGATAGTAACGATCTTTTGCCAGCACTAATGGCAATTGTGCAGATTTCATTAAATTTTTATAGCGTCATTAATTATTGAGATATTATAAGTGGTATATGAGGTTAGTTGACAATTAATCAATAAAAAAGATGGGCTTAAAAACCCATCTTTTTATCAAATTGCAAAAATACTAAGCTAATGTTGTTAATCCAACAACACTTTACGAGGGTCTGCTAAAACATTTGCGATATAATGGGTAAATACAGCAGCATCGGCACCATTAATCACACGATGATCATAAGACATGGATAATGGTAACATTAACCGTGGTTCAAACTCACTTGTAGTGGCATTCCAACGAGGCTGCATACTGGCATCAGAAATACCTAAAATACCAACTTGCGGCCATGTAACTAGCGGAGTAAATGCTGTGCCGCCCATATTACCCAAAGATGAAATGGTAAAACTTGCACCCGTAATATCTTTAGGTGTTAGTTTATTATCACGTGCTTTTTTAGCTAGTTCACCCACTTCGATAGAAATTTCACGGATACTTTTATGTTGTGCATTTTTAATCACGGGTACAATCAAGCCATTGTCGGTTGCAACTGCAATACCCATATTAACCGTTTTACGCAACAATAACTCGCTATTATCATCACTTAAATGGCTATTAAATTTAGGGAATTTTAGTAAAGCATGTGCCGTTACTTTAATAATAAAAGATAAGATTGTTAAGCTAATGCCTTCTGCCTTATATTGTGCTTTTAAAGAGCTACGGAATTTTTCAGTTTCTGTAATATCAGCCACATCAAACTGTGTCACCTGAGGAATAAGCGTATTATAATTAAGCTGAGGAATAGACACTTTTTGTAAGCGTGACAATGGCATACGCTCAATCTCACCCCAAATCTCAGTTTTGCTCATATCAGGAAGTGCAGGCAAGCTTGCCGATACACCTGAAGATATGGTTTTTTGAGAAACAGGCTGTTGCATACGTTGTTTGACAAAAGCAAATAAGTCGTCTTTTTGGATACGATTATTTTTACCACTGCCTGTTACTTGAGTAACGTCCACCCCCAGTTGTCGGGCAAGCTTACGTACTGCTGGTCCTGCATACACTTCGGTTAACTTAGCATTAACTTGTACTTCTGTCAGTTTAGCAGATTCCGCGTCCGCAACGATATTAGCTGTTGAGCTTTCTTTTTGATTAGTTGTCGTTTCGGTATTTTGAACGCTTGTTGGTTTAACATCTTGTGTTGCCTTGCCCTCAGTAGTAGCAGTTGTATCAACTGATTGAGTATCCGCTTTAGTAACACCTTCTATGATGATAAAATCTTGACCATTGCTTACTTTGTCACCCGCATTTACTAGCAGTTTAACCACTTTGCCTGATACTGGTGCTGGCACTTCTACTGAAGCTTTATCAGATTCAATTAATAATATAGATTGTTCTGCCTCAACTAATTGACCTTCTTTAACCATAACTTCGGCAACTTCAGCTTCATCAACACCTAAATCTGGCAATGCATGGGTGACCGTGGCAGCAGGTGCATTTGTTACAGGCACTTCTGCTGATTCTGTTTTAGCTGGTTGTTCAGTGTTTTTTGCTGGTTTTGGTTGTTCATCAACATTTTGCTCAGCTGTACTTGGCTCATTAGGCTGAATCGTTTCACTAGCTTCAATATCAAGTAATACAACACCCTCACTTACTGTATCACCAACTGATACCAAGATGCTTTTAACCGTACCAGTGGCAGAACTCGGTACTTCTACCGACGCTTTGTCTGACTCTAGCAAAACAATATTGTCATCCTTGTTAATAACATCCCCAACCTTTACCATAATTTCGCTGACTTCAGCACTATCTACGCCTAAATCAGGGGTTTTAATTTCCATTATTATTCTCCAAATTTCTTATTTTATGTCTGTAACATGAGATTGGTTTTGTGGTTGTGGTCGCCAAGCTGGAGTTTGGTCTGAATTAATGCCAAACTTATCAATGGCTTTTTGTACGATTAATGCATCCATATCGCCTTCATCTGCAAGTTTTTTAAGTGTTGCTACCACAATATGTGACGCATTAATGTTAAAAAAGCTACGCAGTTTTTCACGGCTATCAGAACGTCCATAACCATCTGTACCAAGTGTTGTGTATGGACGATTGTCTGGTAACCAACCACGAATTTGTTCTGAGTAACTACGAACATAGTCAGTTGCTGCAACCACAATACCATTATGCTGTGCTAACTGTTCAGTAATCCAAGGCGTTTTTTCATCTTCTGTTGGATGTAAGCGATTGTATTCTTCACATTCCATACCCTCACGTGCTAACTCATTAAAACTGGTAACACTCCAAACGTTTGCAGCAATGTTATAGTCATCTTTTAAAATTTGTGCTGCTTTTTCCACTTCACGCAAAATCACACCCGAACCAAGCAATTGAACTTGGGTTGAGCCATTATTCGTTAATAAATACATACCACGTTTAATGCCTTCTTCACAGTCTGCTGGCATTTCTGGATGCTCATAGTTTTCATTCATTAAAGTGATGTAATAATAAACACGCTCATGCTCAGCATACATGCGGCGTAAACCATCTTGGATAATAACGGCAAGCTCATAACCATAGCATGGATCATAGGTTACACAGTTTGGTACTGTACCAAAATGTACGTGCGAATGACCATCTTGGTGTTGTAAGCCTTCACCATTTAAGGTTGTTCGACCCGCAGTTGCACCAAATAAGAAGCCTTGACCTTGAGAGTCACCCGCTGCCCAAGCTAAATCTCCAATACGTTGAAAACCAAACATAGAGTAATAAATGTACATTGGTATCATTGGCAAGTTATTGTTTGAATAACTGGTTGCTAGTGCAATCCACGAGCTCATCGCACCCGCTTCATTGATACCCTCTTCTAGCATATGCCCATCAATTGCCTCACGATAACCCATTAAGGCTTCGCTATCTTCTGCTGTATAGGTTTGCCCATTAACTGAATAGATACCCAGTTGTTTAAACATACCTTCCAAACCAAAGGTACGTGCTTCATCTGGCACAATTGGTACAACACGGTCACGGATATTTTGATCACGCAATAATGAAGATAAAAGACGAACAAATACCATAGTGGTAGATTGCGCTTTTCCGTGGCTACCTTCTAACACTTTATCAAATATAGATAGTTCTGGTATTTGTAAACTTTCACTTTGCATACGACGAGCTGGCAGATAACCACCTAAAGACTCTCTGCGAGCTTTTATATACTTCATCTCTGGTGAATTTTCTGCAGGACGATAAAATGGTAATGTTTCTAACTGCTCATCCGTAAATGGCAAGTCAAAACGGTCACGGAAGTATACCAATGCATCATAATCTAGCTTTTTGATACCATGTGTTTTGTTAACCGCCTGTGCTTGTTGTGATAGTCCATAACCTTTTACAGTTTTAGCTAAAATTACCGTTGGTTGACCCGTTTGCTTCATTGCTTCACTATAGGCCGAAAAAACTTTTAAAGTATCGTGCCCGCCACGGGTTAGTTTATAAATTTCATCATCACTCATATGGGCAACCATTTCAGCAAGTTCTGGATACTTACCGAAAAAATGCTCACGCACATAAGCACCATCACGTGCTTTAAATACCTGATACTCACCATCAACAGCTTCTAGCATACGCCGTTTTAGTGCCCCTGTATGGTCTTTAGCTAAAAGTTTATCCCAACCCGTACCCCAAACAACCTTAAGTACACGCCAACCTGCACCACGAAATACAGATTCAAGCTCTTGAATAATTTTGCCGTTACCACGTACAGGACCATCAAGACGCTGTAAATTACAGTTAACCACCCAAATAAGATTGTCTAGTTTTTCACGCCCTGCAAGCGAGATTGCACCTAAGCTTTCTGGTTCATCTGTTTCACCATCACCCAAAAACGCCCAAATTTTACGGTCTTGATTTTCTAGTAAGCCTCGGTTGATTAAATAACGCTGAATATGTGCGTTATAGATAGACATAATAGGACCTAAGCCCATGGATACTGTCGGAAACTGCCAATAATCTGGCATTAAATAAGGATGAGGATAGCTAGATAAGCCTTCACCATCAACTTCTCGTCTAAAATTCAATAGTTGATTTTCATCTAAACGACCTTCTAAAAATGAGCGAGCATACATCCCTGGTGCGGTGTGACCTTGATAATAAATCATATCACCACCAAAATCATCCGTAGCCGCACGGAAAAAATGGTTAAACCCTGTTTCATAAAGGGTAGCACTTGATGCAAATGAGGCTAAATGACCGCCTAAATCATCTTCATTTTTATTAGCACGCATTACCATTGCCAATGCATTGTAACGCACTAATGCACGAATCTTACGCTCTAAGTGTAAGTCGCCAGGATAATTTGGCTCATCTTCGGCTGGTATGGTATTAATGTAGGCCGTTTCTAAACGATTTACTGGCAAACCTTCTTGCACAGCCATGTCATACAATACTTTTAAAATAAATTCACCACGCTTGCCACCTGCATTCTTTAATACAGACTCAAAAGCATCTTGCCATTCTTTCGTTTCGGCACTGTCATTATCTTTATAATACTTCATTTTTGTTCCTTTATAAGTTTTTAAGTGAATGATAACCTTAATCGATAAGTTTTTTATTTATACTTAATTACAATAGGTTTACAGTTGTACATTATAGCCAGTTAATAGAGGATATGTTAATTTTGAATTTTTAGTAATAATTAAATGTATATTTATTAAATAAATAAGCAAAAAAATTGTTACTTAACTTATTATTTATTTTTTCAATTTATACTATTCTACCATAACTGATAAACTAAAATAACTATCTTATACTTTAAACTATAGATAAAATAACTTTTTAAATTTAATAAACTAAAATTGAAATGAGGACAGCATGGTAAGTGTTTTTGATTTGTTTAAAATAGGCATTGGTCCTTCTAGCTCACACACAGTAGGACCAATGGTTGCTGGTAACCGATTTTTAAACCTATTAGAAGAGTATCTCGATAAAGATGATGAAGGTAAGTTTTATCAAATTCATAAAATTCGTATCGAACTATTTGGTTCACTAGCAGCAACAGGAAAGGGACACGCAACAGATACTGCCATTTTATTAGGTTTACTTGGGCATAGTCCTGCGAGTATTAACACCACAAAAACCAGAGAATATCTTAATCCTATTTTTGAGCAAAAAACACTACTACTTGCTGGCAAACACCACATTGATTTTAACTATGATAGTGATTTAATTTGGCACTATGATGCCGTACTGACTTATCACCCTAATGCATTGAGTATTACAGCAATTTTGACAGATAATAGTCACATCAGCCAAACCTACTATTCTGTAGGTGGTGGATTTGTACTCGATGGCAATGAAATTTTTAATCAAGACATTAATACAGATTCTACAAATAATGAAATATCCCCACTACCCTATCCTTTTAACTCTGCAGAAGAATTACTTCAGCAATGTGAAAAACATCAACTTTCTATCAGCCAACTGGTATTATCAAATGAATGCGCAAATCGTGATTTACAAACTATCGAAGACTACCTTAATGATATTTGGCAAGTCATGCAGTCTTGTGTCAAAAATGGCTATGCTGATGATGGCGTTTTACCAGGTGGTTTAAATGTTAGACGACGTGCAAAATCTTTGTATGAACAACTAAACCATGAATATAAACAAGTTAATCAATCAAATGATTCTTTTGTGGCAATGGATTGGGTAAACCTATATGCCATTGCTGTTAATGAAGAAAATGCCAATGGTGGTAAAGTTGTAACTGCTCCCACAAATGGAGCTGCTGGTATCATACCAGCTGTTTTGCATTATTACCGTGACTTTATTAATGACTCTGATATAAAAGGCATACACAAATTTTTACTAACAGCGACTGCCATTGGCAGTATTATTAAACAAAACGCGTCAATTTCTGGTGCAGAAGTTGGCTGTCAAGGTGAAGTTGGCTCAGCTTGTGCAATGGCAGCAGCTGGGCTAACCGAAATAGTGAATGGTACACCCGCTCAATGTTTGAATGCTGCTGAAATTGGTATTGAACACAACCTTGGTTTAACATGTGACCCCATTGAAGGTTTGGTACAAGTCCCTTGTATTGAACGTAATGCAATGGCAGCAGTAAAAGCCATTAACGCATCCCGCCTTGCACGCCGTGGTGATGGCATACATTTTGTATCACTTGATAAAGCTATTGAAACCATGAAAGAAACTGGTGAGGATATGCATGACAAATACAAAGAAACTGCTCGTGGTGGATTGGCGATTCATGCCAATCGTATCCCTATCGCTAACCTTGGTGTCAGTGTTAACTTTAGTCAATGTTAATTTAATATCATAACAAAAAAAGGTGACAAAACATTTTAACTATCAAACCTAACTGCGATAGTCTGCATTAATCTTTACATAATCGTAAGATAAATCACAAGTATAAACCGTATCACTGGCATCGCCACGTCCAAGCTCAATATTGATAGAGATTTCAGGACGACTCATAACCATTTGCCCTGCTTCTTCATTATAACTATCGGCTGGCATGCCACGTTCACAAATTAACACATCATCTAAGCAAACTTTAATTTTAGTAGTATCAAGCTCTGCTAACCCCGCATAACCAACTGCTGCTAAAATTCTCCCCCAGTTTGGGTCGCTGGCAAAAAACGCTGTCTTAACCAATGGTGAATGGGCAACAGCATAAGCCACATCACAACATTCTTTAGTCGTTTGACCACCCGTTACATTCACCGTTATAAACTTGCTGGCACCCTCACCATCTCTAACAATAAGCGTTGCAAGGCGTATAAATACTTTTTGCATGGCATCAAATAACGCTTGATAATGTGGGTGTTTTGCATGATCAATAACTTCTTTTGATGCGTTACCTGTCGCAATTAACGTACAGCAATCATTGGTTGACATATCACCATCAACCGATATGCGATTAAACGATTTATTGCTAAGCTCAACAAGCATTGTTTGCAATAAATCTTTAGAAATATTAGCATCTGTTGCCACATAGCCCAACATGGTTGCCATATTAGGGCGAATCATCCCAGAACCCTTTGACATGCCAGTTACATGATAATCAACCCCATCAACACTTATTTTTTCACTAGCAACTTTTGGTACAACATCCGTTGTTCTGATACCATCAGCCCCTTTCAGCCAGTTATTAGCATCTAAGTCTGCTAAAGCGTCATCTAACCCATTAATCAATGCGTTATCATTTAACTGTTCACCAATAACCCCTGTAGAAAATGGTAAAACACTAGATATATCTACATTGACTTTTTCTGCCAAAGCCTTGCAACTTGCTAGCGCTCTTTTGTAACCTTCTTCACCTGTACCAGCATTGGCATTGCCTGTATTAGTTACCAAATATTTGGGTTGTTGCGCTGCAAAATGGTTACGCAATACCAAAACAGGAGCAGCACAAAATCCATTTTTTGTAGTAATGATAGCCGTATTGGCAGATTCGGTTATTTTGATAACCACTAAATCGTTTCTATTTTTATAACGAATACCAGCAGCAGTTACGCCAATTTCAATTCCATTGATTGGATATATATGTTGTGGTGTATCGCAATTTCCAACAGGCATTCTTATTCCTTAATTTTAAAATACAAAAAAATAAATCATGACAATAATGCCATGATTTATTAAAAATAACAAAACAATTAAATACTTTCATTCACAAATATTAAAATGCAAACTAAGTGCTTTTATTTCACTTCAGTAGTGGCTGCTGTTTCAGTTGTTTTTTTACTGGTATCTGCATACATCTTATTTGTTGCCGCCAATAATTTTGTTTTTTCTTCTATTTTTTGCTGAGCATCATTAAGTTTATTTTTTAAAGATTTATTTTCTTTTTTAAGTTGGCTGATTTCCCACTTATTTTGAATAACTTTAAATAGTTGAATAGATAATAAGATACCAATCATAACCCCAAGTATCATTGCCATTATCAACAGCGAACCAAGGTTCATTGCAGGTGATTGGAAAAATAATAAGTTAACTGGCAGTTCTTGATTGTTGGTAATTACTAAGCCAATTGCATAGCCAAAAAATATAAATAAAATAAAAAGTAATATATAACGCATAATTAAATCCTCGGTAATATCAACTGCTTATAGAATATCATATTATGACTATAGTTAATAAACTAAAATAAAGCATACCAATAGTTTTATAAAAGTTTAAATATTGAGCAGTTCACATGCTATTTTACTAAATGCTGTCATTAACCGCTTCACGCAGTGCTTTACCCGGTTTAAAGTGAGGAATTGCCCTTGCTGCTACTGCTACCTGCTCACCTGTTTTTGGGTTACGCCCCACTCGTGGTTTACGATGATGCAAACTAAAGCTACCAAAACCACGCACCTCAATACGACCATCATTGACAAGATAATGTGCCATCATTCCTAAAATTTCACGTACTGCATCATCAACTTTTAGATGATTCATATTTTCGCAATTATCAGCAAGGTTGTTAATAAAATCTGATTTATTAATTATTTTTTGCATAAAAAATATACCTTATAAGTAAGCCTTTTTATAACTTTGAATATTAAAAAAATAATGATACCTGAAAAAAAGCCAAAAGAAAACATCTAACCTGTTGAAATTAAAAAAATATTACATAAAAAAGAGAGATGGTTTTAACCACCTCTCTTTTAATATTTAAATCAATAACTGGCTAAATGAACAATCAATTATTCACCTTGTTGTTCTTTGATTAGGTCACCCAGAGTTTTAGGCTGAGCTTCTGGTGCAGTGCTTAAATCTTTAAGTGCTTGACGTTCTTCAGCTTCATCTTTTGCTTTAATAGATAAGCTGATGTTACGTGACTTACGATCAACACTAACAATTTTAGCTTCTACTTCGTCACCTTCATTCAAGAATTTAGTCGCATCTTCAACACGGTCACGTTGGATTTCTGACGCACGTAAGTAGCCTTCAACTTCCTCCGCTAATGTGATAACAGCACCTTTTGCATCCACTTCTTTAACCGAGCCTTTAACAATTGCACCGCGGTCATTAGCAACCAAGTACTCATTAAATGGATCAGATGAAAGTTGTTTGATACCTAGGCTGATACGATTTGCTTCTGCATCAACAGACAATACCATTGCTTCAACTTCATCACCTTTGTTGTAAGCACGGATTGCTTCTTCGCCTGATTCATTCCAAGAAATATCAGATAAGTGAACAAGACCATCAATACCGCCTTCAAGACCGATAAAGATACCAAAATCAGTGATAGACTTAATTGTGCCTGTTAGTTTATCGCCACGGTTATAGTTTTTGTCAAACTCTTCCCATGGGTTTGCTTTAGTTTGTTTAATACCTAGGCTGATACGACGACGTTCACCATCAATATCAAGAACCATAACATCAACTTCATCACCAACTTGTACAACCTTAGATGGGTGGATATTTTTATTGGTATGATCCATTTCTGAAACGTGAACAAGACCTTCAATCCCTTCTGCAATTTCTGCAAAACAGCCATAATCAGTTAGGTTAGTAACACGTGCTTTAGCAATAGTACCTACTGGATACTGCTCACTAACAACATTCCAAGGATCTGTACCTAACTGTTTTAAACCCAAACTAACACGATTGCGTTCGCGGTCAAACTTAAGTACTTTAACATTAAGCTCTTGACCAACTTCCACAACTTCTGATGGGTGCTTAATACGCTTCCACGCCATATCAGTAATGTGTAATAGACCATCAATACCACCTAAGTCTACAAATGCACCGTAATCAGTCAGGTTTTTAACAATACCTGGTGCTTCCATACCTTCTTCTAGCTTAGCAAGCAACTCTTCACGCTCTGCTGAGTTTTCAGCTTCCATAACTGCTCGACGGCTTACAACCACATTGTTACGTTTTTGGTCTAACTTGATTAGTTTAAATTCAAGTTCTTTGCCTTCAATGTGTGTGGTATCACGTATCGGACGAACATCTACTAAAGAACCTGGTAAGAATGCACGTACAGAACCGATTTCAACCGTAAAACCGCCTTTTACTTTATTAGAAATTGTACCTTTAACAATTTCATCATTTTCAAATAATGTTTCTAAGTGCTTCCACGTTTCTACGCGTTTTGCTTTTTCACGAGAAAGCAAGGTTTGACCCATGCCATTGTCAACAGCATCAACTACAACATCGATTGTGCTGCCAACTTCTACTTCAAGCTCGCCTTCTGCATCAACAAATTCGTTGCGAGAAACAACGCCTTCAGATTTAAGCCCTGTATCAACCGTAATCCAGTCGCTATCAATAGCAACAACAACACCTGTTACAACCGAGCCACGCTCAATATCAAGACCTTGTTCGCCAAGACTTGCTTCAAATAGTTCAGCAAATGATTCCATATATATACCTTTTGCACCCATTTATGGGTAATTGCCATAGCCTGTCCAGCACAGTATGGTTCACGTTAATGCAAAATTAAGACGATTAAGCTGGTTTTAACCTTAATTTTACATATAAAAAACTTTAAATTTTTGTTAAAAAACTAACTTGCAATTTTTTAATAAAAATTTATGAAAAACAAATCCCTTTACTCATACAATGTGCTTTAACCGCTTGATATACATCATCAATATTCATTGTTGAGCTATCTAATAGCAATGCATCTTGTGCTGGGATACTTGGAGAAGCACTTCGACTTTCATCTCGCTCATCACGTGCTTTAATGTTTGCCAAAATTTCATCATAATCAGCAAACTGACCCGATTCTTCTAATTGCTTAACACGTCTATCAGCACGTGCCTCAGCACTTGCCGTTAAAAACACTTTGGCAACCGCATTTGGAAAAACCACCGTACCCATATCACGCCCATCGGCAATAACACCACTACGATAAGCCATATCACGTTGTAAGTCTAAAAGTGCCTGACGCACTTTAGGAAAAACTGCGACTTGTGATGCGTATCCACCAACTGTCTCATTGCGAATGGCATTACCTACTTGTACATTATTGACTAAAATATCAACCATGCCTGTATCTTGATTAGCAATAAATTCAATTTTTAATGACTGTGTTAATTTTTCTAACTCATTTTCATTAATTTTATTATTTAATAAGTTTGCCTGATGTGCTTTTAAACCGACAATACGGTATAAAGCACCAGAATCCAAAAGTTGATAACCCAAGGCGTTAGCAAGCTTCCAAGCTATTGTACCTTTACCAGCACCACTTGGTCCATCAATAGTAACTATTGGATACGCTTGCTTTGTTAAAGTCATTTAACACTCTGATATAGATATAATAATCAAATAAAATTAAAGGCGGATTATATCAAAAAACAGTTAATAAGTATAGAATTATTAAGTGTTTTTTGTGAATTGCAAAATATAAATAAATGGTAGAGTTAGTCCTTGCTATTATTTGTTAGTTGTGTTTTTTTCATATTTCTACGTTTACGAAAAAAATCTTGTAATATTTGAGCAGACTCATCGGCATACAAACCCGACTGTACCTTGATGTTATGATTATAAAAATCTTGTGCTAATAAATTGGCTTGACTACCCACCATGCCTGCTCTTGGTTCTGTTGTGGCAAACACTAAACGATTTAAACGAGCATGAATCAGGGCACCCACACACATAGTACAAGGCTCAAGGGTGACATATAAGCTGGTGTTTTCTGGTAAGCGGTAATTGTTAAGATTACGACAAGCATCTCTTAGTGCCACAATCTCAGCATGGCTAGTTGGATCATGCTTGGCAATTGGTTGGTTAAACCCCCGTCCTATTACTGCAGCATTGCCAGCCTCATCAAATTGCACCAGCACTGCACCAACAGGCACTTCTCCTTGTTCAGCACCTTTTTGAGCAAGCTCAAGGGCGTACATCATATATTTTTTGTCATTTTGGTTAAATTGTGTCATCCAGTTTTTGGCATCTAGTATAAATGTTAAATTTATTGTGGCAATTGCCAATCAATACTCTTTTTTCCGTGCATATTTAAATATTGATTCGCCTGCGAAAATGGTTTTGTACCAAAAAAACCGCCACGATTAGCGGATAATGGTGATGGATGTACTGCACTTAAAATCAGATGTTTATCAGCATCAATATATTTGCCTTTTTTCTTTGCATGACTCCCCCATAAAACAAACACCGTATTTTGTGTTTGCTGATTCAATACATCAATTACTGCATCGGTAAACTGCTCCCAACCTTTCCCTTGATGGCTACCTGCATTGGCTTCTTGTACAGTTAAAGAGCTGTTTAGTAATAACACCCCTTGTTGTGCCCAATGCGTTAAGTCACCATGGCTTGAATACAAGGTGCCTATATCATCTGCCATTTCTTTTAAAATATTGTTTAATGATGGCGGTTTTGGAATCGACTTTGGTACAGAAAATGACAACCCCATTGCTTGCCCTGCACCATGATATGGATCTTGTCCTAAAATCACCACTTTTACTTTAGATAAAGGCGTCAAGTTAAACGCATTAAAAATTTGATTTGCTGGAGGATATATGGTTTTACCTTTTGCATATTCTGCACGTAAAAAAGCTCGCAAGTTATCCATATTGTCACTGGTTAGCTCGTCAGCTAATGCTTGTTTCCAGTCATTTGGTAATTGTACTTTCTCTAAAATGGCTTTTTTTTGTTCAGCTGATTTATTACTCATCACACATCCACACTTATTTTTATCATAGGTATTTTTATCATGTTTAAAATGTATAACTAAAATAAATTATACGTTTGACTTTTGTCGTTTAAATGACTCTGTTACGATTAGCACAACTTGGCTGTCATTTTGGCTGTCATTGTTGTTTGTTGACTCATCAGTTTTTGCTTTGCTTAGAGTAATACTAACTGTACCACCATCCACAAGTTCTCCAAACAAAATCATATTTGCCAGTGGTTTTTTAATTTCATCTTGAATCAAACGCTGCATAGGGCGAGCCCCCATCAAACGATCATATCCTTTTTCGGCAAGATACTCACGAACCTCATCGTTAATTTCAAGTGTCACTTTTTTATCATCAAGCTGGGCTTGTAACTCAACCAAAAATTTATCAACAACTGAAACAATCACACTTGTATCCAATGGATTAAATTGGATAATTGCATCCAAACGATTACGAAACTCTGGCGTAAATACGCGCTTCATTGCTTCGCTATTATCTTTGCTGTGGTCTTGCTTTGTAAAGCCCATAGAAGCACGGCTGATATTATCAGCACCTACATTTGTCGTCATTATCAAAATAACTTGTTTAAAACTGGCAATACGACCATTATTGTCAGTCAAGGTTCCGTGGTCCATAACTTGCAATAGCAGGTTAAAAACATCAGTGTGGGCTTTTTCAATTTCATCAAGCAATAGCACACAGTGCGGATGCTGATTAATTTTTTCTGTTAACAACCCACCTTGATCATAACCAACATAACCAGGGGGTGCACCAATTAAACGAGATGCTGTGTGCGATTCCATATATTCAGACATATCAAAGCGCACCAACTCAACCCCCAATAAGTTTGCTAATTGTTTAGAAACCTCGGTTTTGCCAACACCTGTTGGTCCTGCAAACATAAATGAACCAATAGGCTTTTCGGGTGCTTTTAACCCCGCACGTGATAATTTAATAGCATCTGCTAATGTTGCGATGGCTTCATCTTGTCCAAACACCAAACGTTTCAAATCTCTTTCTAGACTTTCTAGAATAGATTTATCATCTTTAGATACCGATTTAGGTGGGATACGTGCCAGTTTTGCAACAATGCTTTCTACATCAACAACATCAATAATTTTAGCCTTGTTTGTTAATTTGTTTTTTGCTTGGTCTTTGCTAAGTGCATCATCCAAACACCTTTGTTTATCTTCTACAATGGTTTTATCTACAGGATATAATTTGTTGTTTTGGTTTGCATCATTATCATCCTTACTGTCATCGTTACCATTCTTGCTATTGTCACCAATCACTGTGTTTGTATCTAACCGGCTGTATGCACCAGCTTCATCAATCACGTCAATTGCTTTATCTGGCAAAAAACGCTCATGAATATACTTGTCTGATAATTCTACTGCACTCACTAAAGCGGCATCTGTATATTCAACTTTATGAAATGCCTCATATTGAGATTGTAATCCACGTAAAATCTCAATACTATCTGCAACACTTGGTTCATTCACATCAATTTTTTGAAATCTTCGAGACAAAGCGTGATCTTTTTCAAACACTTGTCGGTATTCAGTAAAAGTAGTTGAACCAATGCAACGCAACTCACCATTTGCCAAGGCTGGCTTAATAAGATTAGAAGCATCCATGCTACTACTCATTGAAGAACCTGCCCCAATAATCATGTGTATTTCATCAATGAATAAAATAGCATTCGGTTTATTTTTAAGTGATTTTAGTAATGACTTCATGCGTTGTTCAAAGTCACCACGGTATTTGGTACCTGCCACTAAAGAACCAATATCAAGGCTATAAATGACACAACCAGAAAGTGGCTTAGGTGCTTTACCTTTTTCTATCAACCATGCTAATCCTTCGGCAATTGAGGTTTTACCAACACCAGGTTCACCAACTAGTAAGGGGTTGTTTTTACGGCGGCGGCATAACACTTGTGCTGTTCGCTCAACTTCTTCATTTCTCCCAATTAATGGATCTGTTTTGCCTTGTTTTGCTTTATCATTTAAGTTGGTGGTAAATTCTAATAATGGGTCTTTTTTAATTGTACTCTTAGACTCAGAACTAGCTTGTTCACCACTGTTTAATTTGCGTGGTTTTCTATCCGTATTGTGAGATAAATATTCTGTTAACGCTAAACGAGTAACACCATATTTTTTTAATAAAAAAACAGCATAGGTATCATGCTCAGAAAACATAGAAACCAGTAAATCAGAGCCTTCTACCATACGCCCTGCTCCAACTGATTGCACATGGAAGATAGCACGCTGTAAAATACGATCAAAACTTTGTGTTGGCTGTGGTGACAGCTCAAAATCATCTTCTAGTTTGGGTGAATGTTTTTCAATATATTCTTCCAAACCTTGCCTTATTATTGTTAAGTCAACATCACAAGCTTTAAGCGCCATCACTGCATCATTGTTTTCTAACAAAGCAAGCAGCAAATGCTCAACGGTTAAATATTCGTGCATATTTTGTCTTGCAATGGTCATCGCAAGTCTTAATGAAACTTCTAGATGGCGGCTTAACATAAAACATTCCTTATTTTTCTACCTTAATAATAGAAATCATTATTACTTTTTTAGTTTTGAATAACTACTAAATGGTGCTCATTATTAATGTATGCAAGCCCAAATAAAAAATAGTGTCATCATTTATTGTGAGGTTCTATTTCAGTTAACAATGGATACCCTTCTGTTCTGGCTAAGTTGTTGCATTTTTTGGCTTTTGTTTCTGCAATATCTTTTGGGTAAACTCCAGCAATACCCTGTCCATCATGATGTATTGTCAACATGGTTTCAATGGCTTTATCTTCTGCTTGCTTAAACTCTTGTATCAACACCATAACGACAAATTCCATAGGTGTATAATCATCATTATACATAACAACAGCATACATTGGCGGTGCTTGCAGCTCTGGGTCCGCCACTAGCACATCTGTTTCTTCCTTATGCTCAGTGTCATCATGCACATTAATAATACCAACCGTTTTTGGTAAGTGCCAGTCTTTGATATTTATCATATTTTTTGTTTAATATAGTTACGTTTAATATAGTGACAGTGTAAAAATGGTTACCGTTTAAAAAGAGTTGAACAAAATACTCTTGAGTAGTAATAATCTAACCAAATTAAGTGCATATTACAATGCCAAATTAATATTAATAAAACCAAACTAAAAAAGATAGCACAATTGGCTATCTTATATGTAAGTTTACGGTTTAAAAAACAAAATTTTAATTTTTTTCGGTAGGTGTGATTGGGTGTTTATCAACATCTGGCACTTGTGATAACGACATTGGCATATCTGCTTTCTTTTTACCTAAACGCCAGTTATAAATTTGCTCTTTTGTTTGATCACCTGCAGATAAACTCAGTTTAAGTTGGGCAGGCTTAAAACCTTCTGGCATAACAAATCGACCACGAATATAGCTCATTCCTTTAATATCATAAGTGCTTGGTGATAAGGGGATATTCACAAAACTGGTGTTATTTAGCAAAGTCAGTTTTGGTACTAATTGTGTATATTCGCCATTTTCGTTAACCATTGCCACATCAAAACGATATTCAAATGCATTTTCTGGCAATGGCTCAATTTTAGCCTCAACCACTTGCAAAGGTATACCACCTTGTTTGGCAATACTAGTAGAAAACAGCTCTATAGTTCTTTGCAATTGTAGATTATTTGTTTCTAGTTCAGATACTTTTGCACGTAACAACTCTAAGTTTTTAAGGCTAATATCTCGCTCTTGCTTGGCAACATCTGCCTCATTTTTAAACTGTTTGTTTTGTTGTTCAATAGACTCAAGAGAACCTGCTGTGACCAATTGACCGTTAATCATAAAGTCATTTTCAGATTCAGTGCTTTTAACACCACTACTATAGCCTATCTGAAACGTAAAAATAGCAACCAATAATGCAACTACTATTAGTCCAATCAAAAAAAGCATAAAGACAGTGAATGTATCACCTTTTTGTTGATTTTTAGTTAGCATATTAACCTGTTCGTTTAAAAAAGAACCTATATTATATAAATCTAAGCATTAAATGTATATTAAAATCAAGCGCACACTATACTGCTAAAACTGATGGCTTTCAATAACGCAATGTATAAATCCTGTTGTTATAGTATTAATTGTTATAGTGTTAATACTGTGATTGTTTGTACTTTTACTATCCTAGCACTAATTTATTACTAAACAACGATTACGGGACTACTGGCACTATTGCTAGTCCAACTGTCTCTGGCAAAGCAAATAAACAATTCATATTTTGTACGGCTTGCCCTGCTGCCCCTTTTACTAAATTATCTTGTACCACAAGTACAGTCAACTCTCCACGCTCACTATTTTGTACGACAGCGATACGCAATTTGTTACTGGCGCGCACACTTCTTGTATCTGGAATAACACCAGCTGGCATCACGTCAATAAACGCCTCGTCTTGATAGCTTTGTGAAAAAATAGACTGCCAATCTACCTGTTGACCCTGTTTAGTTAACTCTAAATGAATCGTAGTAAACATACCACGGATCATAGGCACTAAGTGTGGCACAAAACGGATTTTATGGTTAAATTGACTGTTTAATACAACTGCCAATCCTTGCTCAATCTCTGGTAAATGACGATGCCCTGCCACGCCATAAGCTTTAAAGTTGTCTGTTGTTTCGGCATAATTTAATGCTAATTTTGCCTGACGACCCGCACCAGACACACCAGATTTTGCATCAACAATGATGCGTTTATCAATCAACCGATTATTTTGCTTATTTTGTAAGTCAATAATTGGTTTCATGCCTAAAATTGCTGTTGTTGGGTAACAACCAGGATTACCAATCACATTGGCACTGGCTATTTTATCACGATTGACTTCTGGTAAACCATAAACAGCTGATTTTAATAGCTCAGGACAAGCATGCTTATGGGCATACCAAGTTTCAAACTCAACCAATGATTGCAGACGGAAATCAGCAGCCAAATCAATCACTTTAACCCCAGCTTTAACCAAGGCTTCGGCTTGCCTCATTGCCACGCCATGAGGGGTTGCAAAAAACACCACATCACACTCACTCATGGTGCTTAGACTATCATCACCAAAATCTTGATAAGCCAAATCAGTCACACCTCGAAGACTGGGAAAAATATCTGCGACAGGTGTACCTGCTTCACTACGTGAAGTCAACCATTGCAAGGCTACATTTGGATGAGCAGATAAAAGTCTCACCAACTCCACACCTGTATACCCTGTACCACCGACAATGCCTGCTTTGATTGTTTTCATCTTTTGTCCTACATAAATTGAACTTACAAAAATTAAGCTTATAAGGTGGTACTGACCACCAATTTATTAATTAATAAAAATAAAAAGGTTAATTAATAACTTGTGTTTCTTATGTTTATCGTTTAACTATCAGAATATTATACTATAAATTATTAAACAGACTTTTAATGCTATACTATTTCTCAGCAATAAGCTATACAAATTGAGCTTGATATCATCCTATAGCAATATGAAATTAAATTTGTTACAGCAAACCTGCTTTTAATTTATCCAACAAGTCATTTAACTGCTGTAATTCTGTATCACTTAGCATGGGTTGATGTGCTTGTTATAATTGATCTCTTACTTTTTGAGCGGCTACCTTAAGTGTGCTTCCCTTTTCGGTAAGTTTGACCTTTTTTATGCGTCTATCCGTGGCGTTAGCAATGAGCTTAATAAAGCCTTTTGCCTGCATTTTTTTGAGCATCAGGCTTAAACAACCGGTATCAATCAGTGTTTGTTGTTGCAGTTCGCTGATACTAATATCATCTTTTTTCCACTACGCCATCATCACCGCATATTGTGGGTAGGTTAAGTCAAGCGTATCCAACGCTGACTTGTATTTCCTTGTTATAGCATTGAAAATCACATAAAAACGATGATACAGCTATTTGTCTAATGCTTGACAAGCAGTGCTGGTGGTATGATGCGTTAATATGACTGTTATCGGTCATTATTTAGACGATATTATATTTTGCATACAAAGCACTTACAAAGTATGTTTAGTTTGTTATGATACTTTGCATTCAAAATAAAAATTTAATAGGAATCACCATTATGTCTATTTTAGCCGCCGCAAAATACCGTTATTCAACCAAATCCTTTGATCCCAATCGCAAAATCAGTGATACCGATATACAGACACTAAAAACCATTTTTCAATTAAGCCCGTCGAGTATGAA
>PDWI01000240.1_pt1 | contig 90844 bp, 86 predicted proteins | sample 1430891 | NCBI WGS metagenome assembly PDWI01 (sample SAMN01162508, study PRJNA174530) | Oral metagenome, whole genome shotgun sequencing project. | biome: Marine environment; feature: Marine mammal; material: Swab sample of the gingival sulcus; isolation source: swab sample of gingival sulcus... | reverse complement strand
ATAGCCGCTAAGGTATGCCCCCCATCGCGAAGTTCATAACTGATACGATTCCCATCAGAAGAGAAGGAATCCTCAGTCCCCCCATTGTCATCAATTAAATAGTCCAGTTCGGGTTGCACAGAATCAAAGGTGACATCAATTTGATCCGTATTATGAGTTATATTGATCGTACCTGTTTTCACCAGGAGGGCAGCATCTGGATCGGAGCCACCCGAGAGATTCATTTCATTAACGGATGCATCAGTGGTGGAATTAATGACAGGTTTTCCACCATCTTGAATAAAGATCGTCTGTTCCTCCGCTACATTGGAAATGTCACCATCGCCATCGATCAACGTATATTTGAAGGAGAATTCAAGATCGGAACCATTAACGCTGCTATGATCAATATTTCCTTTGGGAGTAAAGGTCCAAGCCCCTGTTACCCTGTTGAGCAAAAAAGTTCCAAAATCGGCAGTAAATTCATAATTATTGCCGCCCTTATCAACCCCGGAATCAACATTGACCAAAGCATTGTAGTTACCGGAGTCATCCGTAAACTGGATTTGATGGAGGGTAACGGTGGTGTTTCCCGCCTCCATGGTAACGTAATCTTCACCCGTGGCAAAAGAAACACCGTCGGTTATCACATTTCCAGAAACTGAGCGTCCAAGATTTTCGGCCACATTTTCCTCTGTGACACTGACATCGATGGAATCCATTGCATAGGGGACATCGTCAATATTGATGGTGATCGTTGCTTCCGTCCCCGCGTCACTGTTTACGCCGTCATTTGTATCAGCGTCAATCGGCTTGAATGTGAAGGCGACACTGTCCGTTGCCGGACTATACCAGTTGGGACCAAATTCTTTGCTTCCATCACCATAAGACCATTCTGGAACATAATAGAGAGTCAAGTCACCGGTACTGGCAATCTCTTCATCCAATGTTACCTGTGTCGTCAAGGCTGCATCTTTATAGAGATTTCCATAATCGGGCAATGAAGTAATCTTGAAACCATTGATTGTTGAATCAGAATCAGTACCAGTCAAAACCACTTGAATAGAGGTTGCGGAATCATCTGTATCACCATTAATAACAGCCTCGGGAGAATCATCCTTATCACCGGTAAAGCTCGCACTTATCCCCACCGGCGCATCATTGACAGCATCAATGGTAATGGTGGTGGTAGCAGTATTGGAGTTACTTTCATCATCGGTCACTGTAACATTGACAACACGTTGAGTGGTGTCTGGATCATCGGAGGTATTATTGAACTGAATCGCCTCAATCGCCGCTTCATAATCCGCCCTGGTGAAGTTTCCGGTTAGAGTAACGGTGATTTGACCTCCAGCAGTAGAAGTGGTAGCATTGAACTTGCCATCAACGCCACTAAGATCAAGAAGATCACTCGCTTGCGGATTGGTCAGAACAATGACGGCCTGTTGGAGATTGGTATCATCCATATCGGTGATGCAAGTATCGATATCGGCAATGGCGATGGGACGTCCTTTCACCCAGGTGGTTTGATAATCGTTACCGAAAACACCCGAGGAATCGTCCCGATCAAGGTCAATAACCGGGGTACCGTTGATGCTGATCTCTTGAGTGCCTGTACCGCTATTACCTCCATCGGCTGGTGGTGGCATCGAAGACTCTATCACCACATCGGTACTCGGGGCAACATTACTGTTTTTCTCAGTCGGTTCTATCTCCCTGAAGAAAACGGAATAACCCCATTCAGCTTCATTCGGACTGTTCACCGGCAACTCTTCATAAGAAAACTCATTCTCGGGATAATCATAACTATCACCATAATGGACGATGTTATCCAGTTCATCCATCGACAACAGAGTGGAGTCAAAAGAATCAAAATAATTACTCATGAACTCGATATCAAAGAAGAAGTAACCAGACTCTGTGATCGAAATTGTCCGCCCATTATTCAACTGGATATTAAGTATTGCTCCTTCAATGGAATGATTCCTCTCGGTAACTCCATAAACGGCATCCCCTGCATAGATGGGATCTCCCACCTTGAGATCACGGCTTGTTCCATCATCGGCTTCCACCTTGAAGCGTCCATTAATCACCGCTACGCGTCCAGCCAGGATTTTTGCACTTCCTTGTGCATTCTCGATGCTACTACCACCGTTGGCATTTTGTTGCTTGTCGTTCTGTTCAGGCATAAATACCTCCAGTCCCGTCGGGCAGATTATTCAATTATAGCCATGCAATTTCGATATTAAGTAGATATCATTCCAAAATTTTATCATAAAAAAAACAGCAAACATAGGGCAGTCGAGTAATTTCATACATTCATCTATTACTGGTTCTTCCTAGATGAGTTCCTGAAAAGAGAAAAGCTGTGTAGGGACTGTTTCTTAATCCCTGATCGAACAAAAATGGGAGGTTCAAGGAAATTGCAACATCAAGGCTATTTCAATGAGTTTCAGATGCGACTAAATCAGCTGTTAAGTGATTACGAATTGTCACAGCATCAAGCCGCAGGGAGATGGAATAGTTTAAATTGCGACGTTGTGATTTTCATATCTTCATTTTCACATGATGATTTTTTACACGTCACAGTGTGCAAAAAAAAGGACAAACGTTTTTCACAACGTCTGTCCTTTTCTAGAAACTACAACGTTTTTAATTAACAGCTATTTCTTCCAACAATCATCATTCAGTTGTCCTTCACTTCTGGCAACAATACAGGTAGCAGCAAGGTCACCTGTTACGTTAAGGCTGGTACGTCCCATATCAAGCAGTGCATCAATGCCCAGAATCATCGCATAGGCTGCGGCAACCGCGCTACCCGGCTCAACTTTAAGACCAACCGATTCAAGAACCATCAGCAACATAATCGCACCGGCTCCGGGAACACCTGCAGTTCCAATGGAAGCAAGTACCGCTGTTGTAATTACGGTAATTTGCTGTGCTACAGTTAATGGCAGCCCGATGGCGAGACCAACAAAGATAGCACAAACGCCCTGATAGATTGCGGTTCCATCCATATTGATAGTTGCACCAAGAGGCAAAGTGAAAGAGTACACCCCTTTGGAAACCCCCATCCTATCCTTGGCAACAGCCATGGTTACCGGCAGGGTTCCACCACTGGAACGGGTGACAAAGGCGGTAAGCATCGCACCTCTAGCCCTTGCAACAAAGGCCTTCAGGCTGATTTTATTAAATGCAAGCAGACTGCCATACACAAGGACCAGTTGAGCAATCAGGGCAACATAAACAGCAAGAGTCACACTTCCAAGCGGACCAAAGGCAGCTGCCCCCTGCTTTCCAAAAACCACAGCGATCAATGCAAATACACCGATTGGGGCATATTCGAGTACCCAGCCAACAACCTTGTACATAATCTCTGCACAGCCTTCAAAAAAACGAAAAACGGTTTCTCCGGCTTCCCGTACTCTCTCCTCCGGGCTCTGGCGAATATAGGAAAGACCGATTCCAAACATCAGGGAGGCAAAAATTGTAGGTAGAATTTTACCACCAGCAATGGCAGAGAAAGGATTTTTAGGAATGATATTTAAAAAAGTGCTGACAAGACTTGGCGCCTTAATCTCTTTTCCTTTGGCTGCAACATCGGCAACCATATCCATTCCCGCACCGGGGCTGAAAAGATTTCCAATAAGAAGGCCCAGGGCAACCGCAAATCCTGAAGTCAACAGATAAAAACAGAACGCCTTAACCCCAACTTTTCCGAGTTTTGCCGGATGAATACTTGCAGCACCAACAACCAGAGTAAAAATAACCACCGGCATAACAATCAGCTTCAGCAAACGAACAAAGATATCACCTAATGGGCTGACCCAGCTGATTCCCGGTCCAACAACTAAACCGACGACCGCACCGAGCACCAGACCCAGCAGAATCCGAAGCAGAAGGTTTGAATTAAAATACCAACTAAAAAGACCACGTTTTTCTTTCATTCTTTACCTCAATAGTTAGGAATTTATTAAATACTGCGAAGAAACCGCAATAACAAGTACTGGCATTGAATATATCCGCCCCTTTAACTATTGCAAGAGTTTGTTATTATATAGAGGTATATTTATGAAAAGAAAGCAAAAGCTCCATAATCTAAAACCTATTAAATCGAAAGGTGCTATAATGATCGCATATTATGATGGCAAGTTTTCAGCTAAAGAAGAAATCTTTATTTCTCCCGATGACCGCGGGTTCCTCCTCGCCGACGGTCTATACGAGGTCGTTCGCAGTTACAACGGTAAATTATTTTGTATGGAAGAACATATCGAGCGTCTGAACTACGGTGCACGCGAGCTACGCCTCGAAAACACAGATTTTTCTTCCCTTGGTGAAATTGCCCGGCAACTGCTTGAAAAAAACAATCTCCAAGGGGATGCTACAGTATATCTGCAGGTAACAAGAGGTGTCGCCGCCAGAAAGCACGCTTTTCCAGCAGCCCAAACCCCTCTCACCGTTTTCGCCAGCGCCTCACCTTTTGACGCGGGCAAGGGCGCAGCGGCACGACGTGATGGTGGTACGGCCATCACCCTGCCGGATCAAAGATGGGCCAGATGTGATATGAAAACAATTGGTCTTACCGCAAATGTTCTGGCCAACCAGGAGGCGGTTGAGCGAGGAGTCAAGGAAGCTCTTTTTGTGCGTGACGGAGTCATACTGGAAGGAACCCATACAAACTTTTTTGGAGTGATGGATGGTTGTCTGGTTACTGCTCCGGCAAATAACTATATTCTAGGTGGAATCACCAGAAAGGTTACCATCGAGCTTGCTCGGGAACTTGATATTCCAGTCAAAGAAAAACCTGTTTTTGTAAAAGATATTCCACAACTTGCCGAAGCCTTCATTACAGGAACAACCACTGAGATTATGCCGATAATTTCGATCGATAATGCTCCTGTGGGTGACGGTCGACCAGGACCTGTCACAATAAAATTACAGGAAGCGTATGCAAAGCATATCGCTTAGAGACAAGATCTAGAAACATGAAAAATTAAAGACTAGCGCTGGGTACGGTATAGTCTGCAAAGTGCTGACAAACTGGCTGTATCGTCCTTCAAAAACTATAACATATCTTTATAAGGGGTTATGCCTCGGTCTTTTCCTCAACCGGTAATACTTGTAAGCCGTTGCCTCGGTTTTGATTACTGTCGCTATGACGGACAGCAACTGCGGGCAGAAATCATTGAGCTGTTGCAGGGGCATGTACAGTTTATCGATATCTGCCCGGAAATGGCAGCCGGACTTGGAGTGCCAAGAGCACCAATACGACTTTGCTTAAAAAATGACGTCATCGAGGTTTTGCAACCGGCAGAATCGCGAACGGTGACCGGAGAACTGGAAGCCGCAGCAAATGATGTTCTGCCCCTTTTTACAGATTGTGATGGTGCAGTATTGAAAAGTAAATCACCATCCTGTGGTCTGTATGATACCAAGGTTTTTCACGGCGAAAACCTGCCCCAGCTCCTTCGCTGGGGCAGCGGTGTACTCGGAGAAAAGATTTTAAAAGCGGCAGACAACAGGGCGGTTGATGACGAGATGCGACTCAGCAATATCAATCTCCGGGAACATTTTCTCATTAAACTTTATGCATCTGCTCGTTTTCGTGAAATTTCCAAGACAATGAAAATGAAAGATCTAATCTCTTTTCATGCGTCCTACAAATTTCTCTTTCTCGCCTACAACGAACAACACTTTCGTCAATGTGGCAAAATTGTTGCCAACCACGAAAAATTGCCAGCCCGGGATGTATTTAGTCTTTATCGTACGGAGATGACACAACTTCTAAAACGTCCTTTTCGCAGAGAAGCAATGGTCAATACCCTGTATCATGCCTATGGTCTGATCACCGAGGAACTGACAACAAAAGAGAAAAGATACATCATCAACACAATTGAAGAATACAGGGACAATAGAATCTCGTTACAGGCGGTAACTCGCCTCATAGAAGAACAGGCGCTTCGCTTTGGTCAGCAATATCTCCTCGACCAGGCTTTGTTCCAGCCTTTTCCACCGGAACTTTCGCCATTTACAGCCAGTGGAAAAGAAAGGAAGGTCGAGTGAAAAAGAAAGTCTAGCAATTAGTTTTAATACCGCAGTGTTTCACCGGTCTCTTACCTTCTCACTTTTTATTCCGTCGACAATCTGGGCACTTGTATGACCTCCGTTGATGCAGTATAGTGCCCATTTTGGACAATATAAAAAACAATTTCAGGAGAAAACAATGAATATCAAACAGTACTTCACCGACACAGAAGGTGTTGGCGTTTTATCAACGGCTGACGCCGACGGCAAGGTTAACAGCGCGATCTATTCCAGACCCCACCTGCTTGATGACGGCTATGTCAGCTTTATCATGCGTGACCGATTGACCAGAAATAATCTGCAGCATAACCCTTCTGCCCATTTTCTTTTCATGGAAAAGGAAAGAGGGTTCAAGGGTGTTCGTATGTATCTTGAAAAGGTCAAGGAAGTTGAAGACAAGGAACTTATTGCCGAGCTTTCAAGAAGGACAAGTGAAACCAGCGTGGATGATGGTTCCTCTATTTTTCTGGTATCATTCAAACTGGTCAAGATGCTCGAGCTCTTGGGAGACAAAGAGATTTCTGTCGAGTAAGAACCGTAGGAATGATCTGCACCTAACTGATAACCCTGCCCTGTTACAGGCTGTAAAGCATGGCAGGGTTTTGTCTATATTATCGACGAAGAAAATGCCATGGGGCCAGCTCCTGAGCCAGTTTTGCAGGCAGCGAACATCAACCCTTGGCAAAACCTATCCCGAGCCCATCATTGATTTACAAGCATCACGAAAGCTTGCCTTGACCGCTTTTCACTCTCTATCCTGATATCTAAATGGGGAACACGCGTTGAGCAAAACGCCTGGTGTATAGAACAACACAACTACAAGGAAAAAATAGCATTCTACTTGAGCAAATCGTTTAATTCTTCCTGAGTCAACAAAGAGCGTGGCGTCATTTGTCGACGGTCAGCCAGCACCCTTTGGTCAACATTTTTTCTTCGATCAACACCAAGACGCGGGTTGGTTATTGACCGGAACCAGGCATACAGGTTTTTTCGCGTTTTTTTGCCCTCACGGATATCACACCGTCGTTCATAGTTGGCACGACGACGATCGCCATTTCTCCGACATCCCTGCCTGGATCTTCTTTCACCGCCATTATTACGTTTCTCTTCAGGACTGTTCATTTGACCTTTGTATTACAAACCGGACGCAGTATTTTTAACATATCATTACTATTAACCAACATCCTGTCTCAAAACAACTTCTATTTCCGACAAAAATTAAAACATCGAATTAAAAACAGCCATTGAGAATACATCATCTTGTAATAATAGCAAGGACTTCAAACTATCTATCAGATTGCGTTTCAAGTGTAAACAGCCAAAAAACTGCGCAACAAGTTTCTAGAGAATTCAGGTCAATAGAAAAAGAAAAGATACCGGTTTGACCCAAATATTTTCGATGCCAAAGCACCATTGCTGTAAGGAGTTTTTTTCAGCTCCCCCGTTTGTTCATTGAATTTTTATGCAAAATCTGTCATTGTCACCATAGATAGAGGGAGGTATGAAATCCATCATATGCAACTTTAAGGAGGTAGTATGAAGAAAATTGTAACCCTTGTTTCTGTAGTAAATCTGTATGATCATGAGCGCAACTGCAATGGCAAAAAAGTTAACAGTTGCCTGCGACACCAACTTTCCCCCTTTTGAGTTCAAAGACCCTGCAACTGGTAAACACACTGGATTTGACGTTGAACTGTGGGCGGCGATTGCCAAAAGAATAGGTCTTGATTACAAACTTCAGCCCATGGATTTCAACGGAATTATCCCAGGACTTCAGTCTGGACAACTTGATGTTGGTATTGCAGGAATTACCATCAAACCTGAAAGGGCAAAAGTTGTCGATTTTTCTGACGGATATTATAAAGCCGGTCTGCTGATACTGGTTGGCATCAACAACAGCGAGGTCGCTGACATTAAGGACTTAAAAGGCAAGGTCGTTGCCACCAAGCTTGGAACCACATCGGCTGATTTTGTTAAGGCAAATGCCGATGCAAAGGATGTAAAACTGTTCCCCAATAACGATGCCATGTTCATGGAGCTGATGAGTGGCGGTGCCGATGCAGTAGTTTTTGATTCGCCAGTAATCAGTGATTTTGTTCGTAAAGCAGGTCAGGGCAAAGTAAAAATCGTCGGTCCTATTTACCAAGGACAGTCTTACGGTATTGGTTTTCCCAAAGGCAGCGAACTGGTCGAAAAGGTTAATAAGGCTCTTGCCGCTCTGCGCAAAGACGGAACATACACTGCATTGTATATGAAATGGTTTGGTACTGAACCTAAATAGTCTATACTTTTGCTGTCGATTCCATGTTAACGCCGTAGCTGTCCAGATCAAATACACTGCGGCGTTTTTATTTGTCTTTCCGGGAGCCAGTCATCCTGGAGAACCATTATTTTGACGAGTGACCAGCCATGGCATTTCAATTCGAACCGAGTGTAGTTATCGAAACCATCCCCATGTTGATGCGTGGGTTAAAACTTACCATGCAAATCACCATCGGTGGAATTTTTCTGGGTTTTATTCTTGGCTCTGCCGCCGGGCTGATGAAAATATCACGCAATTTTTTCATCCGTAAACTGGCAGGCATGTATATCGAGTCCATACGGGGTACTCCTATGCTGGTACAGGCGATGTTTCTCTATTACGGTGTCCCCATGGCGGTCGGTATACGCATTCCTCCAATAACGGCAGGAATTATAATCATAGCGGTGAATTCTGGAGCATATATTGCTGAAATTGTTCGTAGCGCTGTGCAATCAATAAACCCCGGGCAGATGGAAGCTGGTCGTTCGATAGGTCTGACTCACTCGGAGGCAATGTTTTATGTTATCTGGCCTCAGGCACTGAAACGAATGATTCCTCCCCTCGGAAATCAGTTCATTATCAGTCTCAAAGACACATCCCTGTTAATGGTCATTGGTGTTGGAGAACTGATGCGTACCGGACAGGAAATAACAGCGGTCAATTTTCGCGCATTTGAAGTGTATATGGCCGTTGCGCTGGTTTACCTGGTTCTTACCATGTCGATTTCCAGGGCAATGAAAATGTTTGAAGACCGAATGAACGTCACCTGAGGATAGCACCATGATTGAAATTAAAAATCTCCACAAAAGCTTTGGTTCCCTGGAAGTTATCAAAGGCGTAGATTTACACGTAGCGCCTGGAGAAGTTGTCTGTATTATAGGTCCTTCAGGATCTGGAAAATCAACGGTTTTACGTTGTATCAACCGCCTTGAAGAACCTACCGAAGGAAAGATCATTGTCGATGGCGATGATATTATGGCAAAGGAAACCAATATAAACACGGTAAGAACTGAAGCCGGGATGGTCTTTCAACAGTTCAATCTTTTTCCTCACATGTCAGCCCTTGCCAACGTGATGCTTGGTCCTTTAAAAGTCCGCTCGATGAAGAAAAAAGATGCTAGGAAACTGGGAATGTCTTTGCTTGATAAGGTTGGACTTGCCGATAAAGCAGAGACCTATCCCGACCAGCTTTCAGGTGGTCAGAAACAGCGGGTGGCAATAGCCAGGGCTCTTGCTCTGCAACCCAAGGTTATTTTGTTTGACGAGCCAACTTCAGCCTTAGATCCAGAGCTGGTTGGTGAGGTTCTCGAGGTTATGAAACGGTTGGCAGCAGAGGGCATGACCATGGTTGTTGTTACTCATGAGATGGGGTTTGCCAGAGAAGCCGCGGATCGCGTACTTTTTTTTGATGAAGGAATTATCAAAGAACAGGGAAAACCGGAAGATTTTTTCACCAATCCCAAAAATGAGCGGCTCAAGGAATTTCTCGGCATGGTGATTTCACACGAGTAATGCTTCAGGGACTTTTCCCTATGCTACACTCATATCGTCTCGGGATCGTTGCTTTTATATATGCTCGGTCAGGAACTTATCTATCACGGTTTCCAAGGCGTTGCCGTAGGGTGTGTGGAAAATCAGTAATAACTGAATAGCACCCTGCATCAATGAAAGAGATAGCCTGCTCCATATCATTAACCGTAAAAAGCGAGACATGGTAACCTTGTGCGGTTAAATCGCGGATCATCGCCTCATCGGTGATCTCAGCATCTGGGTTATAGCCTTTTACCCCCAATTTTTTCAGATATTCGGTCAAATTTTCCGGATGCTTTCCTTCCACAAGGGCAGCCAGTGGTATATCCGGTGAAAGTCGACGCATCTCTTGCAAATACTCATGGTTAAACGAGGATATGAGCACCAGTTCTTTGACCTTGGCAGCGCTTATAACATCGAGAATTTCACTGACGATACTCAAATCCCCCGGTGCATGGATTTGATCTTTTATTTCAATATTTATCGGCAAACTGTTTTTGCTGGTAAAAGCAAGAACCTCGTCAAGTGTTGGTATCTTCTGGGTGTGGAACTGAGCTATTTCTTGCGGTAAAACCTCGTTGCCGGCAATGGTACCAAAGGGATCTTGCCTGATAAACCATGATCCGGCGTTAAGACGCTGCAGTTCATGCAAAGAAAACTGGCTGGTCAACCACGGCTTGCGGCTGGCAAATTCTGGTCGATCGGTAACATCTGTAGTTCGCCCCAAGTCATCATCATGGAAGACGATCAACCTTCCGTCGGCACTACGCTGTACGTCCATTTCCCAGAAATCAGCACCTGCAGCCAGTCCCTTTTGGGCTGCAATCAAAGTATTTTCCGGTGCCAGAGAACGGTTACCACGATGGCCACCGACATATCCGGCTCCAGGCAGAAGATCAAAAAACATTACTCCTCCTTCTTGGTAAAGTAGAAATTGACCACCGCCAGCAGGGATGTTCCCACAATGAGCAGCAGTGACACCGCATTAATCACCGGCGTACTGCCATCACGAACCTGGAGATAAAGATTGATCGGCAAGGTTGGTTCCGAACCCACCAAAAACAACGTCGTGTTAAAATTCTCAAAACTCATCAGAAAGGCCACCGCTCCAGCTCCAATGATCGCGGGTCGCAAAAACTTCAGGGTAATGTGCCAGATCACACCAAGGGGGGTGGATCCCAGATTGAGAGCTGCCTCTTCCAGAGAATGATCAAATTTTCTCAACCGTGCTGAAACCACTAAAGTAACAAAGGTGGAAATAAATGAAAATTGCCCAAGAACCACCAGCCAGAAACTGGGACGGAAGATTTCAACATCAAGACCAAAGGTATTTTCAAAAAAAGTACCAGCGGTATTTGCTGCCAAAAGCAACGAGATTCCAAGAATAACACCTGGAATAACCAGTGGAGCCAGCATAAGAAAATACAGTACACCCTTAAAACGAAAGTCCTGTTTTTCAAAAAGAAAGCTGGCACAGGTTCCGACAATGACACTCAGAATCGAAACGAAGAAAGCAGTTTGAAAACTGGTCACGATGGAGAGCAGGTTCTGGTCATCATGGAAGAGTCCAATACGTTCCGGTCCATTGGCAAAAAACCAGTCCAGACTGAACCCTTGCCACGGCAAAGACGGAAAGTTGGAGTCGTTGAAAGCCAGCACGCAGGTCACCACCAGCGGTGCAAAGAGAAAGGTAAAATAAGCAATGATAAAACAGTTGAATGACCAGTCATAGGCCTTGCTTCTGGGCAGGGAACGGATCATGACGCCACCTCCCCGAGTTTCTGACCTGATACCTTCAATCCAACCCAGATAATACCGGAACTGAGTAACAGCAACAGGAAGCCAAAGGCAGACCCCTGATTCCAGTTGAAGCTGGCAATAAACTGATTATAGATTTGCTCGGTGAACCACAGAGAATTTTTGCCACCCATCAGATTGGGGGTCAGGTAATTGCCCAAAGCAAGCATAAAGACAACGATGGAACCAGAAGCAATACCGGGCTTGCAATGGGGAACAATAATGGTTCGCCAGATGGTCAATTGACCTGCACCCAGGTCATGAGCCGCCTCGATGAGACTGTCATCCAGACTTTCCATAACTGAAACCAGCGGTACAACCATAAACAGCATGGACGTATATACCAGCCCCATAATCATGGTGGCATCGTTGTACAGCATCTCAATGGGGGCATCAATTATACCGAGTTTGAGCATGAAATAGTTAAGAATCCCGGATTCACGCAGTAAAATCATCCAACCATAAATCCGCACCAGCTCACTGACCCAAAAGGGCAGTAACAGAAGGATCATAAGCGCCCCTTTAACTTTGGCGCGAGCCAGTTTGGCAATGAAAAAGGATACCGGCATTGCCAACAGGAAGGCAATGAAGGTGGTAATGATCGCATAGAGTGCCGTGCGAACAAAGGTCAGCCAATACACCGGTTCCAGGAAGAAATTCCTGTAATTATTAAGGGTCCAGACCGTGTCACCGTAATCATTTTCTCCTCTGAAACTCATGGTCAGAAGATCCAGATGGGGTAACACGATCAACAACAGCAGCCACATTAAAACCGGCGCAAAACATATCCAGAAAACAAGACGGGACTGGCGCATTCTATTCCTCCGAACCAAAACAGATACCAGAATCGGGATGCCAACCTACGGTGATGACATCTCCCGGCTTGATATGATCAAACTTGCGGTTTTGCGGCAAGGTAACGATGAGTTCATGTTCCTCTTTGGTCATGGTGAGCAGACGACTGTTGGCTCCATCAAAGAGGATGCTTTTTACTGTCACGTCAAAAATATTCAACCCATCTTGGTCTCTGGGCTCTATTCGCATGGCTTCGGGGCGAAGAAAGAGGTCTACCTTGTTACTGTTTGAAGAGGTGGTCTGTGTCCTGGTTCGAAACTGATAGCCTTCGTTGGTGGTAATTACCACTTCGTTGTCCAGCTTTTCAGTTACAATACCACTCCATTTATTGTTGTCGCCAACAAACTGGGCAACAAAGGGTGTTTCAGGCTGACCATAAAGCTCCTGGGGTGTTCCAACCTGCTCAAAACGACCGTTGTTCATCACTGCAACCCTGTCGGACATGACCAGGGCTTCGGACTGATCGTGGGTGATATAAATAAAAGTCGTGCCGACCTTTGCCTGCAGCTTTTTTAATTCAACCTTCATCTGTTCACGAAGTTTAAGGTCCAAGGCACCCAAGGGCTCATCAAGCAAGAGGACCGAGGGTTCAAGTACCAGGCAGCGGGCTATGGCAACACGCTGTTTCTGACCACCCGAGAGCTGATTAATTTGTTTTTCACCAAAACCCGGCAGACCAACACGCTCCAGAATGGTCTCGGTCTTCTTTTTGATGTCCGTTCGATTGACCCCACGTCGTTTCAAGCCAAAGGCAATATTTTCTGCCACATCCATCATTGGAAAAAGGGCGAGGTGTTGAAAAACAAGATTGACCGGCCGCAGGTTGGGGGGAACGCCAAGCATGTCCTCGCCACGAATTTCAATGGCCCCAGAAGTAGGAGAGTCAAATCCGGCAATCATTCGCAATAAAGTGGTCTTGCCGCAACCGGAAGGACCGAGAATCGAAAAAAAAGATCCAGTGGGAACATCAAAAGAAACATCATCGACCGCGGTAAAATCACCAAATCGCTTTACCAGGTCACGGACAGAGAGATCATTGATCATAATGTGAATATTTATGTAATGACAAATAAGGCGAAGAGCCTTGCTGGCTCTTCGCCTCGTCTTTGGTATGTTTTCAGATCAAGCTTACTGTGCTGCCTTGATCTTATCAAGAACCTTGCCTTCCATGCTTTCAAGCTTGGCCGGAACAGGTGGGTACCACTTGATATTGTCAATCACAGCTTGTGGGAAAGATCGGGCAAAATTATCGGCAACAGCCTTGTCAGTATACTTCAAAGCACCATCTGATGCAGTGGCATATTTTTCTTGAGAGGAAAAGTAGCCGGCATTTTCAGGCTTCATGATGAAATTGATCCATTTGTAGGCGGCATCAACATTCTTTGCCTTTGCGGGAATAGCGAAGGTATCAATCCAGCCTAAAGCACCTTCCTTGGGAGCCATGAAATCAATGGCCTTGTTGTCGGCATGGAGCTTCCAGCCACCGGCATCCCAGGCCATGGCAACGAAAACTTCCCCAGAACGCATGGATTCAAGCAGGGAATCACCGTTTGCCCAGTAATTTTTAACAATGGGCTTGGCATTGATAAGCGTCTCGGCAATCTTGTCGAGCATGGCTTTGTAGGCTTTTGGATCACTGTACAGGGAGAACGGATCATAACCGAGGGCAAATCCCATGGCGATCAGGGTTGGTCGCTTGAGGCGATAACTGACACGACCTTGGTACTTGGGGTCAATAAGAGCGTTAAAAGAATCCACTCCGGTTGCCTTGTCGCTGTTTACAATCAAACCGGAAGTCCCCCAGCAAAATGGAACAGCAAAGGAATCGCTGCCAACCATGGTGTTCTTTTTGACCGCATCCAGCATAGACGGAATAAAAAGTTTGGAATCGATCTTAGTGTAATCAAGGGCCTGGTAGAGCTTGTATTTTTTCTGAACAGAAGAAATGCGATCCTGTGAAGGCTGGGCCAGGTCAAAACCTGCCCCGCGAGTAGCTCGAAGCTTGGCGATCATCTCTTCGTTGTTGGAAAAGGTTACCTCAACCTTGATGCCGGTTTCTTTTTCAAAGGTATCAATGAGTTTTTGAGGGGCGTAGCCTTTCCAGGTCAGCAGTTTCAATGTCTCTGCCTGAGCTGTGGTTACCACGGCAAAAAAGGCGACTAAAGCGAGTACAAGAAATCGTTTCATATTCGAGCTCCATTAGTTAGAAAAAGAGAAAAATCTGTCATCTGACTCAATAGCAAACGACAAAGTGATAATGCACGCAGCCCTCCCGGCAACACTAAAAACAGGTGTCGCTCCTGCCACGGCAAACCTTCCCGGCTGGGATACCCAAACCAAGAGTTTTCATTCTAAACTACCACTTCACTCTTCACAACCATTTTGCCGTATTCTCGTCACGGTAACCTTGACAGCACCTACGTAAATCAACCTTAACATACTATAATTAGAATAAAAATTTTATTAAAGCCATGAAGTATTTCATTTGCATTTCTAATTTGATTGAGAGCATTAGGATTATCACTATTACCGCTTCGAACACAACCTCTCTTTTAATACTATTCCAATAAAACAAGCTCCATCAATAAAATATCGTTTCACCATTCTTTTGGGATCAACAAAAACTCTCCACAACCATTCTAAATTGCAAAGACGAAAAACCTTCGGTGCTCTAGGTAATTGCCCAGAAAGATAGTCGAGATATGCACCAACGCTTAAGCATGCTCTCACATGTAAGCTATTACAATGTTTATGAACCCATTTTTCTTGATATGGCACACCTAATGCGACAAAAAGAATATCTGCCTTTGAATCGTTTACAAGCTTTATTACCTTACTATTATCTGTGAAATATCCATGATGAGTTCCTACTATGTTAGTTCCATAATTTCTCTCGGCATTTTCTCCAGCCATTTTAGCGCGTCCCTCTTTTCCACCAAGAAAAAACACCTTCAAATCATGCATGGCAGCAGCTTTTAGCACCAAAGGTGACAAATCGGTACCATTACAATTATCCTTCATTTTTTCTCCGAACAAAGCGGTCGTAAGCTTGACACCAATGCCATCAGGAAGAACAAGATCAGATTCACTCAAAATCTTGCTATAGGCCTTATCATGATACGCCTTATAAATACAATCAGCATTAACAAAATTAATCATACTGATTTTACTATCATCCTGGGCTAAAGTAATAATTCGTTCAACAGCCTCAGGAACTGTTAAATTATCATACGATGTATTAAGAATTTTCATTTTTTATAAGACAAGGGTTTTGCCGGAATACCAACAACAGTAGTCTCTGCTTCTACATCACTTGTAACAACAGCATTTGCACCCACTCTACTACTATGTCCAACTGTTAATGGTCCAAGGAGTTTGGCCCCTGCACCAATGTCTACATGGTAATCGAGAACAACTTTACCAGAAAGAGTTACCTGCTGTAATATCAAACAATTAACACCAATAACAACATCCGGATGCATTACAATACCATTAGGATGTGGGATAAGAAGCCCTCCGCCAATTGAGCAATTTAAAGGAATATCTGCCCCAGTCACAACAGACCAAAAGAAATACCTTAAAACACATATTTTTTTCTTAAATAGTGAGAACCAATTGTCATTAGTATAATATTGATATTGTCGAATTGTTTTCAGTAGCTTACGACTAGGATCCCAAAAACGTCTTGGCTCCTCACGAGACCAATCAGCCGTCTGCCAATTATAATCTTCATTACTCATTTTGATTCCGTGCTGTCCTTACCCGTTGTTTTTGAGGGTTAAATAAAGTTCCCTCAGAAAATCAGCTCTTCTGAGGGATATTCCTGGCAAACAAATTAACAGAAGGAATTGATAAACAACATCCTCCACAGACTCTTTTCTGTTCAGCATACCTGGAATAATAGAAACCTTGAATTCAAGATAACCGTTTAAACGCTGTTTTAATTTTTTGTAGTAAATGGCGAAATGCAGATGGTTCCTTATTTTCATCATTTGCGATATTACTAAAAGACGGTCTTTGAAAACCAAGTGATGGTGTAAACATAAATGTTCTACAATTGGGAGTATCCTTACGAAAATGGGCTAATGCACCATCCACATGCATCGGTCCTCCTAACGGGTGTCCAGGAGGGCGTTCAAGTATTTTTTCATAATAATCTATCAATTGAGGCAATATACTTTTATTAAAAGCGATAAAATGTATTTGTTGGAAAAATATATTACAAGGTTGAATTGAAATCACATTTGTCCTTTTTTGCTGAACCGGGTGCCCTAAATATAGAATATCCCATTTGTTTTCCAGTGATGCTATTTCTTTTTCTACAATTTTTTGGTGTTTGATTAAACGTTGTGTAAATGCCAAATCATCCTCAATGACAAGAACGGATGCTACATTTTTTTTTAATGCTTCTTTTAATACTCCTAGATGACTTTTAAAACATCCATGTGCACCAATACTTGGGAAACCATCTGCAGACTTTGCTTCGAAAGCCTTATAAAAAGAGATAGGTGTATTGCCAGAAGGTTCAAGTAATTGTATTTCTTTTTGTATTTGTAATTTTCTATCAGGACGTTTTTCTAAATTAATAATTTTAACATATTCAAAAGCATCAAAAATAGACATAATTAATCTCTTTTGGTTACATTAATTTGTAGTGGTGCAAACCCGATCTGACAGTTACCGATTTTCTAGCTGTGGATTATCAGATCATCTTTAAGCTATAAACTTTTCTTCCCAATATTGCCTTTCATCCTCAAGAGTTTATTTGGAGTTCTTCGGCAAGATTTAAAGCCCAGTCTTATATTTAATGATTGGATTGGTAGAATGGAGCATGAGGGGTACCGGTTTTGTTGTTCGCACAACTATCAAAACCGAGAGCCCTTTCTTTTACAAGTAAAGTGTACGATCGGATCTGAACTAATTCATATAAAAATAGTTTTCTCGCATTTCATTAAGAAGAGGTTCTAACGCAGCATCATATGCCCCTTTGCGCTTTTCAATCAAATCAATCCAAGGTAATGTTTCATTCTCTTTTTTAAGTCTCAGTACAAGCTCATCAGTTGTACAAATAAATTTTGCGGGAACCCCTCCGACCACACTATTTGGTGATACATTACTTGTGACTACAGCACCAGCAGCTACAATACTATTACTTCCAATAACAACATTTCTTAGAATAATAGCATTATTGCCTATAAAAACATTGTCTCCTATTTCTATCTTACCCACCGCATCCAATTTAAGGTTATATGCTCTGTTTAGCACATTCACACTACCATCATGCCCAAATAGTCTACAACTTGCTAGAGTTACATTGTCTCCAATTTTCACAAATTTTGGATCTGTAATTACAGTATCAGGCACAATAAAGCAGTGCTCTCCAATAGAATGAAAATAATTGTGATGTTTTAATATATCAGAATACTCGTCCCCCGATAATTTAAACAATTTCTTATATAAACCGAGCCATCTCAGATTTCTTTTTACTAAATATTGAAAAAAGTGCCGGATAATATTCACTTATACTCCACTATTTTGAATTTTTGATTAAATATCAACTTGTTGAAAAATAAACACTGTCCTACAAGCTCTGCCCATCTACATAAGATTATAAATAAAGCATATTTTCTGGCATCAACAATAGAAAGTTGCTCATTCTCTTTCTTTTTCTTGGTATATATTTTTTTAAAAGATAAAAAATATATACCAAGAAAAAAGAAAGCTGGAGTACCTATAGCAACTACACTAAGAATAACAATAATTGGCACTCCTAACGCCCAAAACCAAACACGCAGGCAGTTTTTTAGATTATAATATGGTTTTCTTCTCCCATGCAGCCAGAACCCTTGGGCATAAGCATGTCCTGTACGTACAGACCTTTTCCACCATTGTTTAAAAGTAGTAATAGCTGCATCATGAAAAGTCATATCATGATCAATCCGATAGATTTTCCAACCACCTAACCTTAATCTATAACAGAGTTCTGGTTCCTCTCCGGCTATCACAACAGGATTAAAGCCTTTCGTATCACGAAAGGCATTGACACGCACCACAAAATCACCACCACAAGACAACGTATCACCAACAGGGGTATTCCACTCAATATCACAAAGCTTATTGTATACTGAAGATTCAGGGAACATCTCTCTTCTACGTCCAGCAACTACCGCATAAGCTTGATTTTCAGACAAAAATTTTAGAGCAACACTCAACCATTCCTCAACTAACAAGCAGTCACCATCTACAAACTGGACAAATTGTAAGTCAGGATTACATTCAACGATTTTATCAAACCCTTCATTCCTCGCACGCCCTGCAGAAAAAGGAATTGAAGAATCTAATAAAACAACGTTAACTCCGATAGATTGAGCAAGAGCAACACTACCATCTTTTGAGCCAGAATCAACATAAACAACGTTGGCATATGGAATAGAAATTGATTCAAAACATTTTTTTAACCGTTCTCCTTCATTACGACCAATAACTACTATACCTATATCCTTCCTTTGTTTATACATTTATTGCTCTTAATACGTTTGATTTGTGCAGGCACTCCTACTGCAAGAGAATTGTCAGGAACATCTCTTAACACTACAGCGTTTGCTCCAATGGCCACGTTATCACCTATTTTGATATTACCTAGCAACTTTGCCCCAGCACCAATATCCACATTATTACCAATCGTTGGAGCACAAGGGGTGTCAGTATTTTTTAAACCGATAACTACACCATTTCGTATCCTACAATTATCTCCAATTGAAGCATACCCGCTTATTATAATTCCTCCGAAATGATCTATTTTAAAATTTTTGCCAATCTTTGTTTCACAAGGTAATTCGACACCAGTAGTTATTTGTATAATTTTAAAAAGTATTTTGTATATCAAAGAGAATATTTTTCTGATATATACATAGTTAATAGTATACCTCCAACGTCCGAATCGATATACCAACATTACCCAGAAACCTTGTTCAAAAATATTGCCTTGGTATGTTTCATAATCTTGCTTTACATATTCAAACATAATATTGATATCAACGTGTTGGTATTAATCTCAATGTGTTCTCTCATTGTTATAATATTTGATCCATTCATCCAAGTCTTTTTGTAATTCAGAAAGAGAAGAATAGAGTTTTTTCTGAATGTGACCTGATAAAACTCCTGGAAGATCCTTTTATGAAAGCGTTCACATATCCCGTTTGTTTACGGAAATCGAACCTTTGTTTTTCTATGATCAATATCATTTACAACAAGATTGAACTGAAAATCATGGTGCTCAACCTTACCACAATATTCTGCCCCGCGATCAGTGAATATTCTTAAAAGAGGTCACTCATTTTCAATGAAAAAGGGGAGAAAGCTGGCATTGAGAAGATCTGTCACAGTAATCTTCTCAAGGGCTGTCACTTGAGCTTCTATCAGAATACGTCCTTCTTGAACAACGAGTTTTTCACGCCTAAAAAGGCATATCATTCATCTCACTTTTTGTGATCCTGTTCCTTTCCCAAGCAACCTATCTTATCAATCGCTGTCAATTTATGGTCGTGAAGTAAATGGTTAATATCGTTGAACTATTTATAAGGTTATATGACCTAAAATATCAGCAAGAGTCCGAATATCAACACCCGCCATTATCAAATGACCTGCTGCTGTTTATCAATAGCGTCCTTAAATAAAATCTTCAATGCCAGTCAGAGATATTTATATTTTTTAGCCTTGATAAGCTCCGTAGTTCTTGCCGCCCACGCCAAGGCCTCTCCTTTGGTATCAAACGTCCTGTTACCAGAGGATGTTCCTTCACACGAACGGTGGCAGTCTAACTCCAACTTTTTTTGCTTTTTCGTTCCACTTTTTGGAAATAGATAACATAAGATAGCAATACAAGGCTAGAAGCACAAGCTGAGTCACTCAAAACAAAAAAGCCGAAAACCCAATAAAATTAGGTTTTCGGCTTGATTTTCGTTGGTGCCGGAGGTCGGAGTCGAACCGACACGGAGTTGCCTCCGCTGGATTTTGAGTCCAGTGCGTCTACCAGTTTCACCACTCCGGCTTAACAAGCGTTTATACCGCATCTGCTGTTAGTTGGTCAAGTATAATATCCCGTTAAAAACTAATTCTTCAGCCAGCATCAACAAAAATCGTTCGCAATTTGTAAAAGTATTCAACCGCCGACCAGACTGCCAATACCAATGAACAATAAATTAAAAAAGTTCCTATTTCATGCTGATACGGAACTGGAAACAATCCTAACGGACAAAGGAGAAAACCTAGACCAAAATACTGAAAATTACTCTTAATTTTTCCCAGTTTGCCTGCTGCAACCACCTTACCAGTTGTCGCAGCAAGGCCTCTAAAACCGGTAACGATAATCTCACGACAAATAATCAGAAGGCAAACTACAGCACTGATTTTGCCACATGGAATCAACATCACCAGAATGGTAGTAACTAACACCTTATCTGCCAATGGATCCATTAATTTGCCGAGTACAGTCTCCGCCTGATATTTTCGTGCCAGATAGCCATCGACAAAATCAGTAGCTGCTGCAACCAGAAAAATGATAAAGGTTGCAAGCTCCACCCCAAAAGACTGCTTCACACTTAATAAAACAATGAGCACAGGAATCAGGGCAAACCGGAAACCAGTCATCATATTCGGAACTGTTACAAGCTGATTCATATTGGTTAAACCTCTGATTATCTTGCACTGGCAATGTTCAGTTCGTTAAAACCAATGACATGTCCTGGTTTCAAAGAAACCTTTACATCGCCTCCATACTTTTGGTATTGCCGTAGAACCTTTTTTACATAACGCATGGTTTCAGGATTTTTTGGAACTCTTTTGATTTTTTTCACCAGAGTCGGTCCCGCATTATACGCCGCCAGCGCCAGAACAATATCATTTTCAAAAACATCAAGAAGTTTTCGCAAATACATCGTGCCTCCCCGAATATTCTGATATGGATTGAACGGATCACGAACGTTCATCTCCCGGGCTGTAGCCGGCATAAGCTGCATTAACCCTTTTGCACCTTTTTTGGAAACTGCATATCTGTCAAAATCCGACTCGATATGGATTACCGCTTTAATCAGACCAGGGTCTACCCCAAACCGGCTGCCTGCGGTGATAATCTGACTATCATAGAAGTCTTTGTCCACGCCATAAGAGACGCTTCTCATAACCCTGGATCTGGTACTTTTTTGTTTTAACTTCTTACAGTTTGACATTGAAGGCACATTTGTAAATTGCATGACGCCCGCATCATTTTTACAAAGATACATGTCCGCCTTTACTTCAGAAGGTACATTCCATACCAACAACAGGCAAATTGCCAGATACAAATATGCTGTCAATTTCATCTTACTATTTAGCTCTCTTTTCCCAATCTGCAAGAAATTGTTCCATTCCCTTATCTGTCAATGGATGTTTAGCAAGTTGCTCGATAACCTTCAACGGAATGGTGGCTATGTCCGCGCCAATCATTGCTGAATCCATGATATGCAGTGGGTTACGAACACTGGCAACAATAATCTCACTCTCAATACCGTAATTCCTGTAGATGGAAACGACTTCAGCGATCAGATCCATCCCATTTTTTCCTATATCATCCAGACGCCCTACAAACGGGCTGACATAGGTTGCACCTGCCTTGGCAGCAAGAAGTGCCTGGGCAGCAGAAAAAATAAGGGTGACATTGGTTTTAATACCTTCAGCAGTCAACATCTTGGTAGCCTTGAGTCCTTCAACAATCATCGGCACCTTGATAACTATTTTTTCATCAATCTTTACCAGTTCCCTTGCCTCTTTGAGCATCCCTTCAGCATCAAGGCTCACGACTTCGGCACTGATCGGACCATCGACTACCTGGCAGATTTCTTTTAAAATCTCTTCAAAAGGCTTTGCTTCCCGTGCTATAAGTGACGGATTCGTAGTAACTCCGTCAACCATTCCCATTTCTACACCTTTTTTGATTTCATCAATATTGGCAGTATCAATAAAAAACTTCATTTTTTTCTCCTTTTTTCTTCGACAAATTGTCTACAACATTCCTCGCTGCAAAAATAGAATTCTTCATGTTCGTGTTCCAATCGGACAGCCTGTTTTTTGGGAACCAAGCTATGACACACAGGGTCTTCAACCAACACATCCTCAACAGCCTGCTGGTTTGAATAGCCCTCATCCGAAATACCCGCCGGTTCACTTTTGGATGCTTTTTTATCTCCAAAAATTAACCGATAGGCAATATACAGCAATGCCGCAATAATCAGAATACGTATCGGACTCATTTTACTGCCTCATTTCCTGGATCTTTGCAGGCCATTTTTTTTTGAAAATTATCTGTTTTTCTATACTGTTTTTATTGTTTCTTTCTTCCAGCTCATTTAGCATTTGACCAAGACTTTGTGACGTAACTGGATGCAAAAATGTCTTTGAAAGTAACTCCACTAAAGGCTTTAACACAAAAAGTCTCTTACCCATTTCGGGATGGGGAATAATTAAATCTCTGTCATCAACAATGATATCATTAAAAAAAAGAATGTCCAAATCAAGAGTTCTATCTTGATACCCGGAAAGAGGTTTTCTTCTCCTGCCAAACTCTTTTTCCACCTCAAACAACCACTTAAGAGTTTGTCTGGCAGTTAGCGATGTTTCAAGTTCCCCCACCGCATTGGTAAACCAGTTACTGCTCTCCATTCCCACAGGCGAGGAGAGATAAGGACTTGAAAGAGCTACTGCAACTACCTGCTGGTGTTCGCCAACTTTTCTCCAAGCACTGCTGAGTATATCAAGACCTTCTCCAAGGTTGGAGCCAAGACCGATAAAGACCTTATTCAATTTTTCCCCGGCAATTACAAGTCTTTCAACCCAAGAACATCAAACATGGAATACATGCCATTGGGCTGTTCAGTCACCCAGGCAGCCGCCCTGACGGCTCCCTTTGCGAAATGATCTCTGGTGTGAGCGCGATGGCTCAACTCAATTCTTTCGCCATCACCTGCAAAGAAAACGGTATGTTCACCAACTATATCGGCAGCCCGTATTGTTTGAATACCAATTTCCCCATCTCGTCTCTCACCAATGATACCGTTTCTTTCAAAAACGCCAACTTCGTTGAGATCACGTCCAACGCCTTCTGCTGCCATTTCACCCAGTCTCAGCGCAGTACCACTGGGAGCATCTTTTTTCAATTTATGGTGGGCTTCAAGAATCTCAATGTCATAATCATCACCAAGCAGCGATGCCGCCTTCTTCACCAGCTTAAACAGAACATTAACACAAACAGACATATTAGGTGATTGGACACATGGAAAAGAAGATTTGGCAAGTTCGGTGAGTTCTGCAAGGTCATCACTGGTAAGCCCGGTGGTTCCAATGACCATTGCCTTACCATATTTTGCCGCTATCCTTGCAAACTCCATGGTCGCAGCATGAAAGGTAAAATCTATAATCACATCACCTTGATCGATTACCGACTCCAGCCCCTCACCGACGACAACCCCATTATGACCAAGACCTGTCAATTCGCCAACATCCTTGCCAATGGCAGGACTCCCTGTGGCTTCAAAAGCTCCAGCGTATTCCAGCTTCGGATGCTCGGTCACCCAGTGACCGATACGCCGCCCCATCCTGCCATTTGCACCTGCTATAATTACTTTTACCATGCCCTTTTCCTTGTTGTCTAAATTAACGCCAGGCCTTTCATAGCATCACGTAATTGGGCTGTGGCAACTTCGCTCATTGGCGGAACAGGCAGACGAGAATGACTGTCTATTTTTCCAAGCAATTCAAGCGCCTTCTTTGCCGGGCCTGGACTTGGCGAACAGAACATGGCTTTCATCAATGGATACAGCTGATAGTGAAGTTCGTTGGCTGTTGCCCAGTCACCGTCAAGTGCAGCATCCATTAACCTGACCATCTTGTTTGGTACCACATTCGATACAACCGAAATCACACCCTTACCGCCAATCAACATGGTAGGTAGAGCTGTGAAATCATCCCCTGAAAGAAGAATAAAATCTTCAGGACACATCCTCAAAACATCACTAATCTGCTCCAGGCTGCCACATGCCTCCTTGATACCAATGATATTGTCAAGCTCGGCCAATCTGGCCACCGTTTCCGGAGCCATATTGACCACCGTTCTGCCAGGAACATTATACAAAAATGTTGGGATATCAACTGCCTCTGCAACCGTTTTAAAATGCAGATACATCCCTTCCTGATCAGGTTTATTGTAATATGGAACAACCGATAGAACCGCATCAGCGCCACTTTCCTTAGCACTTTCGGTAAATTCAATCGCCTCCAGGGTATTGTTGGCACCAGTTCCTGCAATCACCGGCACCCGCCCGGCAACGGTTTTCACCGTCAGCTCAATTACCCGTTTATGCTCATCAAAACCAAGGGTTGCAGATTCTCCTGTTGTTCCGCACGGTACTATTGCATGCGTACCATTCTCAATCTGGAACTCAATAAGTTCAACCAGCGCCTGTTCATCTACCTCCTTACCTTTAAACGGAGTAACAAGCGCTACCATGGCACCTTGATATTTAGTCATGATTCCCTCCCGCGGGCTTATATTTTGCCGATACCCCGGACTCTTTGTCACCTCACCTACAGCAAGGCTTCCTCTGTTATCTTCCCCTCATAAACGAACCGTGCTGAACCTTTCATTGTTACCCGTTCAGCCCCTCCGGGCTCTTCCGTTAATTGAAATGCTATGTAAAGTCGATCTTTCCCGGAAGTAATTATTTCAACAGGAGGTGCTGTCTGGCGGGTAATAGCGGCATATAAGGCCGAGGCAACGGCACCGGTTCCACAGGCTCTGGTTTCCTCTTCCACTCCCCGCTCATAGGTTCGCGTTCGAAAGCTACCATCGGCTCTTGGGCTGACAAAATTGACGTTGGTTCCCTGGGGAAAAAACTGTTCGTCCTCCCTCACTTGGCGCCCCCAGATTTCAACTGGTATATCTTCATTATCGACAAAGATAACCGCATGGGGTACCCCTGTATTTACACACCAGACGTCATAAAGCTTGCCGTCCAGATTCACCGGTTTTCCCTGTTTGAACCCAAACGGTTCGGTCATATTCAGCTCGACACTACCATCATCAAAAACCTCTGCTGCAATTGTTCCAGCAAGGGTTTCAAAGGAGAGTTGTTTATCGGCTATCCTATGCCGGTATGCATACCTGGCAGCACATCTTGCTCCATTACCACACATTTCGGCAACAGAGCCATCTGCATTATAAAAATCCCAAGAGAAATCAGCTCGTTCGGATTGTTCTATGAACATCAAACCATCTGCTCCCACAGAAAAACCACGCCGGCATAAAGCCTTTGCCAAACGGATCTTCTGGGTTTTGCTCAAGAACGGCTGTCGATGATCAATGATGATAAAGTCGTTGCCAGCTCCGTTCATTTTAGTGAACAAAACGGGAAAATCAATGCTCATCTTATATTAATCCCGCACGGTCGCTTCCCGTGATAACATACTCTCGTTGGGTGTTTCAGCATCATCAATTGCTGTAACAGAATAATACGCCCGCCTGTCTTGAGGAGCCTTTTTGTCAACAAAGATGGTGTAAATTGATTTAACCTCTCCAATTTTAACAGGAGCATCCTGGTCTGCCAACCTTCTGTATATTCTATACATTTTGACATCCTTCTTGTCAGAGGCATTCCAGACAACCTTGATTCCTTGTCCTGACTGAATGGCTCTCACCCCCGCAACAACCTGAGGCGGAGTCATATCAACCGGTCTGGCAGCAGCAACATCACTGATTCCACCTTTTACCTCATTTCCATCAACATATAGAATTGACTGGACTTTATAAAAATATTTCTTGCCATTAACTACCTGACGATCGGTAAACTTCGTCGCTGCCACAGGCTGACCAATGTTGACAAATTGCTGTCCGCTATCAGACCGCATAACCTGGTATTTAAGTTCCATACCGGTAATTTTTTCATCATTAACCAAGGTGGATACCGGCTGCCAGGCAAGACTTACCAGGTTATCCTTTGCCCCGGTCATGAGTTGTGCCGGAGCCTTTGCAGGAACGTGCCATACAAACGATACGATATTTGAATCATCACTTTCCGCCCACCAGCTCCTGCTCGACCGGACTTTGAAAAAGTACCGACTTCCAGAGCGCAGCAGGGTGCTCTTGTATGTAGCCTGTTTCACAGCCCCCGCATCTGTCACTGTTGACCCTCCGGCAATTTTTACCGGTTCTCCAAAAGGAACGGGACAGGTTGGACAATAATCTGCAAGAGGAACCACTGCACGGTAGAGATCAAACGAGTCGATTGAATCAACGCCCCCTCCGGCAATATTTTTAACTGGAAAACTCCAGGTCAGAGTAATTCCTGTTTCATCAATTGAATACCGTAGATCCTTGACCGATTCGGGCACGACCCTGTCAGGTGGTACTGGCTTGTTTTTATATCCACAGCCACTCAAGCTAAAACATCCAGCAAGTAAAAAGACCCCTGCGATACATACTCCGCGTTTGATTTTCATTGTGTTATCCCCATAATTTTTTCTGCCTGAACAAGCGCTTCTTCCACCCGTTTCAATCCTGTACCGCCCGTTGACAATCGGCTGTTCACAGAGCCTTCAACACGTAATACGTCAAAAACATCCTCCTCTATTACCGAGGCAAACTGCTTCAAATCGTCAAGCGTCAAATCAACAAGTTCACAATCCCTTTCAATGCAATGAGCAACAGCCCTGCCAACAATACCATGGGCTTCCCTGAACGGTACATTTTTCAGCACCAGATAATCGGCCAAATCAGTTGCGGTCATATATCCTGTTCTGGTGGCATCTTCCATCCTTTCGGTCTGAAACTCCAGATTTGCCAAAAGTTCAGTCATAATTGCAAGAGAAGCAGTGACCGTATCAACAGTATCAAAAAGAGGTTCCTTATCCTCCTGAAGATCACGGTTATAGGTGAGAGGCAGACCCTTTACCAGGGTAATCATCGACATGAGACTGCCCGTTACTCTGCCGCTCTTACCGCGAATAAGCTCTGGAATATCTGGATTTTTCTTCTGTGGCATAATAGATGAGCCGGTACAAAACTGGTCAGAAATATTGACAAAGGAAAATTCCTGACTCGCCCAAAGCACAAGTTCTTCCGAAAGCCTTGACAGGTGGAGTTGAATGATCGTACAGCAACTTAAAAATTCGATGGCAAAATCACGATCACCAGTTGAATCTATCGAGTTCGCGGTCACGCCATCAAAACCAAGCGCCTCTGCAACCTGCTCCCGATTGATGGGTAAACCACTGCCAGCAAGGGCTGCACAGCCAAGAGGGGAAAGATTCAGCCGCTTTCTGCAATCTAGCAGCCTTTGACGATCCCTGCCAAACATTTCATAATAGGCCAGCATATGATGGGAAATCAAGACCGGTTGTGCCCTCTGCAAATGGGTATATCCCGGCATAATCTTGCCAAGATAGGTTCTTGCCAACACCACAAAGGCTCTACGAATCTGCTCCAGGAGATCTGCCAGAATATCACACTGATCCCTTAAATACATCCTGGTATCCAGCGCCACCTGATCGTTGCGGCTCCGGGCACTGTGCAGCTTGGCTCCAGCCGGACCAATACGATCGACCAGTGACTTTTCAATGTTCATGTGGATGTCTTCGAGTTCACTTTTAAACTCAAAGGTACCGGCATCGATTTCAGCCTCGATTTCGGTCAAGCCAGCAAGAATGAGTTCTAACTCTTCTTTGGTCAGAAGGCCGCCATCGGCAAGCATAGTGGCGTGGGTCTTACTGCCCAGGATGTCGTACTTATACAGTCTTGAATCATATTGCACAGAGGCGGTAAACCTCTCAACAGAGCGGGCAGTACTGCCTTCAAACCGTCCCCCCCAAAGTTTTTTGGATTCGCTCACTTTTTCTACCTTGTGTTTATTTCTTTTGTAACGCCTGAATTTTTAATCGCAGACCATTGAGCCTGATAAAGCCAGTGGCATCCCCCTGGTTATAAACATCATCTTCCTCAAAGGTGGCAAAGTCTTCCTGGTAGAGAGACTGATCCGATTTTCTGCCAACAGGAATACAATTTCCTTTATACAGCTTCAAACGAACCACGCCATTTACCGTGGTCTGACTGGCGTCCATGGTGGTCTGCAACAATTCACGTTCCGGCGCAAACCAGAAACCATTATACACCAGCTTCGCATACTGGGGAATCAGAGAATCACGTAAGGCCATGACTTCACGGTCGAGAGTGATAGTTTCCAGATCCCGGTGGGCTGTATACAAAATTGTGCCACCTGGTGTTTCATAAACTCCTCTTGATTTCATACCGACAAAACGATTTTCCACCATGTCCAGCCGACCAATACCATTCTCACCGCCAAGCCGGTTTAACGCAGAAAAGAGCGCAAATGGCTCCATCCGCTCACCGTTGATCGCGACCGGATTGCCATTGGCAAATTCAATTTCAACGTAGGTTGGTTTGTCTGGCGCATTCTCGGGCGAGACGGTAAGTTTAAACATCGCTTCATCGGGCTCATTCCACGGATCTTCAAGAATTCCCCCCTCAAAGCTTATGTGCAGCAGGTTTTCATCGGAACTGTAGGGCTTTTCCTTGGTCACTGGAACGGGGATATTATGCTGCTCCGCAAAGGCCACAAGCTTTGCCCTTGAATTCAGATCCCAGACTCGCCATGGGGCGATAATCTTGAGACTGGGATCAAGTCCAATATAGCCGAGCTCAAAGCGTACCTGGTCATTGCCTTTCCCGGTTGCACCGTGACTGACTGCATCGGCTCCCTCCGCCTGGGCTATTCGAACCTGCTCTTTTGCAATTATCGGTCGGGCAAGAGAGGTTCCGAGCAGATATGAGCCCTCATAAATCGCATTGGCGCGGAAGGCGGGAAAGATATAATCCCTGACAAATTCCTCTTTCATATCGGAAATGACCACCTTTTCAGCACCGGTCGCCAGCCCCTTTTCCTTTACCGCCTGCCAGTCTTCTTCCTGGCCAATATCTGCCGAATAGGCGATGATCGGACACTCATATTTTTCAGCAAGCCATTTCAAGATCACAGAGGTGTCTAAACCTCCGGAATAGGCAAGAACTATTTTTTTTACGTCCATGTTTTCCCTCAATCTGTTCTATGAATTGTTGATCTGATATCTTATTTTATCAATAAATACTCTAGGATAGCCTTATGCATATGCATTTTGTTTTCAGCCTGATCAAAGGCGACACACTGAGCAGACTCAAGCACCTGGTCGGTAATTTCTTCACCACGATGGGCGGGAAGGCAATGCAGAACAATTGCATCTTCCGAGGCTTCTGCTAACAGTTGATCGTTAAGCTGATACCTTGAAAACACACGCAATCGTTCGTCTTGTTCCTCTTCCTGCCCCATGGACGCCCAGACATCAACGTTGATGACATCCGCTCCCTGGACAGCCTCTTCCGGATCGTTAATCAAAACAATCGGCTTCTGCGCATCCGCCCTTGCCACGTTCAAAATCTGTTCGTCTGGCTCGTAGCCTTCAGGACAGGCCAACACCAGCTCAAAACCAAAACGGGATGCAGCTTGAATCCACGAATTGGCCATATTGTTACCGTCTCCGATCCAAGCAATCTTCAGATTCTTAATTAAACCTTTTTTTTCAATCACTGTCATCACATCGGAGAGAATCTGACAAGGATGATGTAAATCGGTCAAGGCATTAATTACCGGAACCGTCGAATATGCCGCCAGCTCATCCACAACGTCCTGACCAAAAGTCCTCACCACCATGCCATCCACATACCGAGACATAACTCTTGCCATATCCTTTAACGGCTCTGACCGTGCCAACTGGGTATCACGGGCAGATAAAAAAATTACCTGGCCGCCCATCCCATACATTGCCGACTCAAAGGACACCCTGGTGCGGGTTGAGGGTTTTTCAAAAATCAACCCGATGGTCTTGCCGACAAGTTGTTGATGTCTTTTTCCTTCGGAACATTCCCGTTTCAACACCATGGCTCGGTTGACCAGCAGCTCCAGCGCCTGCTTGTCAAAGTCCTGTAATGACAGCAAATGTGTCGTCATAATATCAACCTCATTTCATATCAGAAAATGTTATGAGAATCTCTCCAACGGTTTCAATAGCAAAAAAGAATCGGAGAAAAAACGTATGATTACATAAAAAGAGAGGACTTTGCAAAGAAATTTACCAGCCCGCCATGTATAATTCTTCCCACTCAGTACTCGGAAAATACTTCTGACAACGCGTCCACAACCGTGTCAATCTGCTGCCTGGTAACCACCAGAGGAGGAGCAAAGCGCAGGGTAGAATTCCCGGCAAAGTTAATCAAAAAGCCCCGATCAAGCATCTTTTTGACAATTTCTGTACCATAAGGAACGCCCTGCTCAGTGAGCACCAGACCTCTTAAAAGCCCCATACCACGAGACCTTACAGCAAGTTTTGGAAACCTTGCAGCCAGTATTTTAAGTTTACTGTGAAAATAGTCGCCCTTCTCCTGCACCTCTTTCAAAAAACCGTCTTCGAGCATAATCGTAACCACTTCGCCAGCTGCCGCCGTGGCAACCAGATTTCCGCCAAATGTTGATCCATGGGATCCCGGGCCTATTTTTTCTGCAATCGCATCAGTGACCAAGATGGCTCCAATGGGAAAACCATTTCCCAGCCCCTTGGCAAGAGTCATAATGTCGGGAGTGACGCCAAGCTGTTCGTACGCAAACAAAGAGCCTGTTCTGCCCATGCCGGTCTGGATTTCATCAAAAATCAAATACAGCTCATGTTTGTTGCACAATTGCCGGATCCCTGCCAGATACTCTTTACCCAAAGGCCTTACTCCGCCTTCACCCTGCAGCGGCTCACATACAATGGCGCAAGTCTTTGCCGAGATCATTTTTTCAAGTTGTTCCAGATCGCCAAAAGGAGCGTGGACGAACCCCACGGGCATGGGTTCAAAACCTTGGTGAAGTTTTTGCTGACCGGTCATTGCCAAGGTGGCAAGGGTTCTACCATGAAACGAGCCGGACAAAGAGATTATTTCATGCCTTTCCGCAGCAGCTGCCAAACGGGCAAACTTTAAGGCGCCCTCATTTGCCTCCGCGCCACTGTTTGCAAGAAATACCCTGTCAGCAAAACTGTTTTTTACCAGGAGCTCAGCAAGTTTGGTTTGTGGTTCGGTGTAGTACAGATTTGAAACATGTACCAATGTTTCTACCTGTCGGCACACTGCCCGGGTGATTCGTGGATGACAGTGACCAAGACTGCATACCGCGATTCCTGCCAGAAAATCGAGATATTCGCGACCATCGGCATCTTCAACCACACAGCCCTGCCCCCTGACCAAGGTTACAGGGTACCGGGCGTAGGTATCTATGAAAACCTGATCACTTCTCTGTTTCGTCTGCTCATTTTTGCTGCCCATCAAACTATCTCCGTTCCAACCCCGTCGTCGGTAAACATTTCCAGTAAAATCGCATGCTCAACTCTGCCATCAACGATATGCGTTTTGGCAACCCCCGCATCAAGAGCGTCTTTACAGCAACGCACTTTGGGAATCATCCCGCCGGCAATGGTCTGGTTATCTATCAGCTCCGGTAGGTCTTTTTTGGCCAATGAGGTAATCAGCTTTCCGTTCTTGTCCTTGACCCCTTGAACATCGGTGAGCAAAATCAATTTCTCTGCTTTAAGCTCACCGGCCACAGCTCCGGCAACCAGATCGGCATTAATATTAAACGCCCTGCCATCATCACCAACACCGACCGGAGCAATAACAGGAATAAAGTCATCTTTTTCCAGACTCTCCAGAACTTGAGCATTTACCTTTGTCACCTGACCAACTCGACCCACATCAATAAGTTCCGGTGGAGCAGTTTCCCGTGTGGACACGGGATTCATTTTAAGCTGCCTGGCACAAACCAGATCTCCATCACGCCCGGAAAGTCCAACGGCTCTCCCCCCGCAATGATTTATTTCTCCAACTATTTGCTTGTTGACCTTACCCACCAGAACCATCTCGACCACGTCCATAACCTCGCCGTCTGTAACCCGCATACCCTGCACATAACTCGGCGTAATATCCAGCCTGTCAAGAAGTTGATTTATCTGCGGTCCTCCACCATGAACAATTATTGGGTTCACCCCAGTCTGTTTCAACAAAATGACATCCAGGGCAAACTGTTTTTTTAAATCTTCATCGACCATGGCATGACCACCATATTTTATCACAACGGTCTTATTCCTGAATTTCTGCATATAGGGTAAGGACTCAATGAGAACCTTTGCCCTTTCAATACTTTTTTTCATTGTGTTCCCTATCTGGATTTGTCAATCTGTCGATATTTTGTATCTTCGCCAGCCAACTTAATGGCATAAAAAAATAACAAACCTGTTCTGGCAATCTACTCTAAACCACCATACAACCTCTACCTCTATATCTCTGAAAGGAATAGAGAGTCTGACTCAGGTGGTCAGGATTTACAAAAGCTAAGAAAAACATTGTACTGAGTGATAAAAAGTAAGTAAAGCAATCTTTATGTAGTTTTTTCACCGCTTTTTCAAAAAAGCAATGCTTACAACTTTTAAGAAATCAATTTTTTCTTTTTCATTACTTTACATTATAACCTTCGCCCATTAAGATATATTAGGCTCGTAATTTGCAAGGACAACTTTCATAACTAACACCACCTGGGGAAATACATAATGAAAACAAGATCATTACGTTCTTCTTTTGTCGTTTTTTTCATCTCCCTTTTTCTTGGGGTTTTCAGTTTCACCTCACAACTTGTAGCTGATGACAACGTGCCTATTTCCATCACTGCCGATGAGATGATTTCAACCCAAAATACCAATACCGTCATTTTCAAAGGAGATGTCGATGCCAAACAGGGTGATTTACAAATACGTTCCGATGAAATGAAAATTTTCTACGACGCGACAGACACCAAGAATAGCAACGATGAAGATGTAAGCCAGCAGGTAAGCAAAATCATCTGCGAAGGAAATGTTGAAATAACCAAGGACGAATGGCTGGGAACGTCCAAAAAGATGGTTTACAAGGCGAAAGAAAAACAAATTTTACTCACCGACAACGCCAAGTTCTGGCAGGGCCAAAACATGGTTTCCGGAGATAAAATCATTTACTACATAGACGAAGGTCGATCGGAAGTACTCGGCGCAGAGGAACCAACAACGGCCGTTATAAACAGCAGCAAGCCCAAAAAGAAAAAACGGGTAAAAATGACCATTGTTCAATAGCTGGTCTTTATTTTTCGTAGACAGGTACAGACACCAAACACATGTCACTACTGGAAACAAGAAATATTGTTAAAAAATATGGGAAGAGAACCGTTGTTGACGGAGTAAACCTCCAGATCAATACCGGAGCTATTGTCGGTTTGCTTGGTCCCAACGGTGCCGGGAAAACCACCTCTTTTTATACCATAGCTGGTTTTATCAGACCAAATGAAGGTGCTGTACTGCTCGATGGAGAAATGATCACAAACCTTCCCATCCATAAACGGGCATTAAAGGGTATTTCATACCTGGCTCAGGAACCATCAGTTTTTAAGAAACTCACAGTGGAAGAAAATGTGCGGATCATCTTGGAAACTCTCGGTCTCAGCCGTAATGAAATCACCAACCGTATTGATGAATTGATGGCTGACCTGAAGATTGAATATTTACGAAATAACAAAGGACATGCCCTCTCAGGCGGGGAACGTCGTCGAGTTGAAATCATGAGAGCCCTGGCAACTCGACCAAAATTTATTCTGCTCGACGAACCCTTTGCAGGTATTGATCCCCTGGCAGTTGCTGATCTGCAAAAACTTATTCAAGGTCTTAAAAACAAGGGGCTTGGAGTACTTATCTCCGACCACAATGTTCGGGAAACATTACAGGTTTGCGATTTTGCCTACATCATGAGTCAAGGCCAAATCTTAACAAGTGGTGTTGCAGATGATATAATCGAAAGTGAGGTCGCTCGGAAGATGTATCTTGGTGATAATTTTCATATGTAACAGGCAATTATGGCTCTTGAACTACGACAGCAACTCAAGCTTGCACAAAAACTGATCATGACGCCACAGCTGCGTCAGGCCATAAAGCTGTTACAGATGAACCGGTTGGAACTCACCGAGGCGCTGCAAGCCGAAATCGTACAAAATCCTGCGCTTGAAGAAGATTTTCCGACCCTTGAGCGACCGGCAAATCCTTTCAGCCTCAGCTCAACTGCCGAAAACACTAATTCTGGTCAGGAAACGGATATCACAGAAACAGCCAGAAGCAGTGACCGAATACCTGAGATTAACTGGTCGGATTATTCCAACAACTTTGACAATAATAATTTTTCCTTTTCAAAAGAAACTGCAGCGGCAGACACTCCAAGTCAATTTGATTTCATTTCTGAAAAGCCTGGGCTTCTTGCCTACCTTCAATGGCAGCTTGCCCACTGTGAACTGGAGCCAGATGAGTGGGAAACAGCCCTTTTTATTGCCGGTAACCTGAACAAATACGGTTTTCTCGAAGTTGATCTGGAAACGATAATGGACGCAACGGGTTGCAGCCATGACTCGGCCGAATACTTACTCGAAGTCATACAGGATCTTGATCCTCCAGGTATTGCTGCAAGGGACGTGAGTGAATCTCTTGGCCTTCAACTGGAACGTCTTGGCATGAAAAACACACTCGCCTATGAAATAGTTACCAAATATCTATCTCATCTTGAGAAGAAAAATTATAAAGCCCTTTCCAGGGCAACTGGAAAAAAGAAAAACGACATTGTCCGTGCCATCGAGTTTATCACCAGCAAACTGACGCCTTACCCTGGACTGCCCTACGCCACAGAGGCAACCAACTACATAGTCCCGGATGTGTATGTAAAAAAAATTGATGGGAAATGGGTCGTTTACCTTAACGAAGATGACCTGCCCAAACTCAAGCTTTCCAACGATTATCAGGATCTGCTTCGCAACAAGGAAGCCATGCCCAAGGAATCGCGTCTCTATCTCCAGGAAAAGCTTAAAAATGCGCAATGGTTTATCAAATCGATTCACCAAAGACAGCGCACAATTTATCGCGTGATGGAAAGCCTGCTTAAATTTCAACGCGATTTCTTTGATTACGGGCCCGCATATTTAAAACCCCTCATTTTACGGGATGTGGCTGAAGATATCGAAATGCACGAATCGACAATAAGCAGGGTAACCTCCAACAAATACGTGCACACCCCGCTTGGTATATTTGAGCTCAAATATTTTTTCTCAACCGCCATACCAAGAGAAGGGGGAGAGGCGCTGGCAGCAGAGTCGATCAAAACCCGAATCAAAAAAATGATTCAGGAAGAAGATAAACACAAGCCGCTAAGCGATAATGCTATTTCAAAAAAATTAGAGGAAAACAATATAAAGCTGGCGAGGAGAACCGTCGCGAAATACCGTGAACAGATGAAAATTCCGCCAGTCAAACACCGCAGGCTGCCCAAGATGTAACCTGCCGGAAAAGCCTTACACATTGACTGGTTATGAGTCTTCTTGAGCGTGTATATTTTTTTCATGGCGAGTTAATCAAAAATCGGTATCCCAATGCCAGCACCCTGGTCAATGAATTTGAAATTTCACCATCAACAGCCAGACGAGATATCGCTTATCTCCGCGACAGACTGCTCGCTCCGCTGGAATATGATTCCCGACGACAAGGCTTTTACTATACTGAGACCAATTTCGGTCTTCCCTTTGAAAACAGTTCAAAAATAACCCTGCTCCTGGGAGTGCTGGAAAAGCTGGCTGAAGAGGCAGGGCTTGGACAAACAACTGAAATCAAGCAGGTAAAACAAAAACTGGCATCCATGCTTTCGCCTGAATATCAAAAGGTGATTGATGCTATTGCTTGTGAATGGATAGAGATTGAAGAGATCAATACCGCCATCTTTGAAACAGTTATAGATGGCATCATCACCAATAAACTGATTGAAATTGAGTACCGCTCTCCAAAAGCTCAAACATCGGTCAGAAAAATAGAACCTGTAAAATTATTAAACTACCAGGGAAAATGGTATCTCCTTGCCTATTGCCGATTACGAAAAGCCATCCGTATTTTCCACCTTTCACGAATTGGTTCAACCAGGCTCTTACCAGAAAAACTGACTCAACCAAGAAAGCTAAGTGATTCTTTTCTAAAACAAAGTTTTGGTATATTCCTTGGAGATACCCGCTACCATGCCAAAATTCTGTTTACAGGCACAGCCGCCGAGCTGGTTCGACAGCAGTATTGGCATAAAAAACAAAAAATACAAAAAACAGAAGACGGGATCATTTTAACCCTTCCCATAAGTGACGACCGGGAAATAATGATGAAAGTTCTGCAATATGGCGCCCAGGCAAAGGTTATTGAACCCGAATCTCTCCGCACGCGGATAAGACAAGAAATTGACAAGATGCAACAAGTCAATAACGAATAAAAACACAGGCTATATGAAGATTTGAACCTTACTGTTGCTAAAAAATTATCACCGGGTGTATTTACATGCCAGTATGAATAAAATAACAATAACTGGTGGGGCAAGGGTCGGTTTATTTAGTGCCACCTGGCCGTTTGCCAAACTGACAATTAGCCAAAATAAGCTTGAACTAGACGTAACCCTTTTGGGCAAATTTGTTTTTTCTGCGGACGATATCATTTCTATTGAGCCTCAGATTTACATTCCGGTTCTATGGCAGGGTATACAGATTCACCACAGGGTGAATTCATACAACTCTCAAATCCTGTTCTGGACTTTGAGTAACCCCAAAAAGCTGGTCAATAAAATTGAGCAAGAAGGTCTTCTTTACTCCCCCTCCCCAATATCAGAAAATCATCGAAATAGAATCCGGCAAGCCCAGGTTAAATATCAGGGTTTTCCAATTAAAACCCAAGCTGCAGTACTCATTGTGCTGATCTGGAATCTGTTGCTGGGAATTGACTTATATAGAATTCTGACCACAGAGTTCACAGGCACACCATTGGGCATAGGCTCATTGCTGGCAAACGTTTTTGTTCTTGTTATCTCATTGTCACTGCTCTTTTCAGAGAGGGCAAGAAAGGGTATTCTGAAAGAAGGGGTTCTAATTAATAACATTAAAGGAGCCCTCTCTTTTCTCATCATATTCACCAGTATCTTTATCCTTCTCAACATATTCACGACATCGTAATGGAGACCCTCAAAAAAAGATCAACTTATTTCAATGTATTTTTAAACTGATCATGCTATAATTATTTATCATTAATTTAATTATAAAGTGTTATATGGGATAATTTTATGATTACTTTTTCGATGACAGACAGGGCAATCGTCAAAGAGTTGGGAACGAGATTAAAGCAATTACGACTCAACAAAGACTTCAGCCAGAAAAATATTGCTGACAGGGCCGGAATATCGATCACAGCCGTTCAAGGGGCTGAACGAGGAGAAACAACTCTTTTAACGACCATAAAAGTTCTCAGAGTGCTGGGAGCTTTGGAGCAACTGGATACCTTCATTCCGGAACCTCAAATAAGTCCGATAGCTCTTGCTCGAATGAAAGGAAAAAGACGTCAGAAGGCCTCGGGAAAAAGAAAATAGAGGGAGAACTCGATGACAACCGCCACCGTAAGAATATGGGGAAAAGATGCCGGAGCAGTAACCTGGATAGAAGACCGGGGGTATGGAGTCTTTGAATATGCGCCTTCTTTTCTGTCGTCTGGACTTGAGTTGTCACCTATTCACATGAAACTTGATGATGCCAGGGCCGGTGCCATCTTTTCGTTTCCGAATATTGACCGCTGGACCTTCAACGGCCTTCCCGGACTCCTTGCCAACTCTTTGCCTGACAGTTTTGGCAACACGGTCATTGATGCCTGGCTGCTGCGCCAGGGAAGGGCACCGCATTCTTTTAATCCGGTAGAAAGGCTATGTTATATCGGTCAAAGAGGAATGGGGGCTCTGGAATTTGTCCCCTCCATCGGTCCAGAGAAACTGAAGAGGGCAGTTGAGATTGAAGTCCAGACGTTGTTGAAACTTGCCCGGGAGATTTTGGCTGTCAGAACCGGTCTTGACACCCATATACAGGGTTCTGACGACCAGAAAGCTGAAGCGATACTTGATATTTTGCGTGTTGGGGTCTCAGCAGGCGGAATGGTGCCAAAAGCCGTCATTGCAATCAACGAAGACGGTCATGTACTATCCGGTCAAACAAATGTTCCAGAAGGCTATCAGCACTGGATTCTCAAATTTGATGGTATATCAAAAGATGTTCATGGACGCTTCGGTAAAACAAGAGATGACTGCAGGGTCGAATACGCCTACGCCCTCATGGCACAGGCGGCGGGTATTACCCTTTCTGAATGCAGACTCTTGGAAGAAAACGGCAGAGCGCATTTCATGACCAAACGCTTTGACAGATTATACAATGAAAAAGTTCACACCCTGACCCTTGCAGGCATGAGCCATCTGGGCTGGAATCCGCCTGGTTCAACAGGCTATGAACATATTTTCCAGGTGATGAGAACACTGAGGTTCCCCTATCCTGAACAGGAACAGTTATTTAAACGTATGGTCTTTAATGCTGTTAGCAGAAACGTGGATGATCACTGTAAAAATCATGGATTTACGATGGATACCAGCGGTCAATGGCGACTCTCCCCTGCCTATGATCTGACCTTTTCTGTAAACACACAGGATCCACTTGGTGAGATGCATAAAATGACGATTAATGGTCTGCAAAACGGCTTCACCTTTGACACCTTTATCGATGTAGCCAGTAATATGGAAATCAAGAATGCGGAAAAAATCATTTCTGACATCCTTGATGTGGTCAAAAACTGGCATGAATTTGCCGATGAAGCAGGGGTCTCCCAGGAGGTGGCCGACCACATTGGCCTCCAGCTTCTGGATCAACAGAACCTGGAAAAAGGGACATAAACTTGAGATCGTTTACGCCCCGGTATTAAAAAAGCTATTTGTCTCCCAAAACCCCCACATAGGGGAGTTCTCGAAAACGCTGATTATAATCAAGTCCATAACCACAAACAAATTCATCAGGAATCTCTTTTCCACAAAAATCAATTTGCACCTCGACTTCCCTTCTTGACGGTTTATTCAGCAAGGTACAGGTTCGCAGTGATCGAGGATTCCTGTTTTTCATCATTCTGATAACCTTTTTAAAGGTGTTTCCGGTATCGACAATATCTTCGACCAACAGCACATCCCTGTCTTCTATTGCCATATCCAGATCGAGCACGATCTTGACATCACCGGAACTGACCGTACCGGTGCCGTAGCTAGAAACTGTTAAAAAATCTACAACCAGCGGCACCTTTATAGCCCGAACCAGATCAGCCATAAAAATAAAAGATCCCCGCAGTAAACCAATAACGATAAGATCATTGTCTATGCCTTGATATGTTTCGGTTATCCGGCTACCTAAATTTGCCACTATGTCGGCAAGCTCTTCCTGTTCAATCAGAGTCTTGGTTATTTTTTTATCCACAATCGATCCCCTTTGAGCATTCTTTCGAGAAACACCATAATCCTTTCTTGGTATGCCCCTTTTATAAGCGATTGTCAACACTATTCAATTTACTGCACTATTTTGATCAAAGGATCTACAACGAAGTTGCCTATATACCGCCTGCTTTTCATGCAAGACGCGAAGAGAAAAAAACTGATCAGATCGGAAAGGAAGAGAAATTACAGGTAAGAGCTTTGTTGACTACAAACGTAGTTCTTCTTGCTGCAAGGTATTAAGATCGAAACTGGAACCGTCTTCACTGCCAGCCTGGCTGGTGCCCAACATTCCTCCAAGGATGACCAGAAACAGGATAAGACACATATAGAGAATCAATAAAAGATTCCCGGGATCCATCTTGCTTTTTTCGTTTACCTGCTTCTCTGACTTTATATTATCATTATTCATGAGTGATACCTGTGTTAATTCAATAGCGTTGAGCAAAATCCTAAAAGATCGCTTATCTTTCTAAAAAATAAAAGTGACAGCAGCTTGAAAGAATAATGACAACTCGGCAAAGAATTATGACTAATTATGACAAGCAATGAGAACTACTGGTCAAGTCCTCGGCTTTCCTGTATTCTGTAGACAATATTAACCAGCAATGAGAGTCATTCCATGCCATACACAATAGCCCTTGTAGAAGATGATGAAATGCTTCGTGAAAACTACGCCCAGGCATTAATCAGGGAAGGTTATAACGTTGTTACCTACAAAAATCGACCAGAAGCCGAAGCTGCCTTCAAAAAGCAACTGCCCGATCTTGCTATCCTGGATGTAATGCTTGAAGATGAAATGACAGGAGGCTTCCAGCTCTGCACCCAGATTCGCCAGCAATCCCAAACCACACCGATCATCTTTCTTTCTGCAAGAGATTCCGATATCGACAAGGTTTCGGGACTCAGGCTTGGCGCCTGGGATTACCTGTCAAAGAACACAACCACCCTGGATTTTTTACCTGTCCGTATCTCTGCTCTTTTTACCCTTGTCAAATCGCTCCATGTTGGCGAACAGGATCCACAGGAAGCGACCACCTTGCAACATGGAGATCTTTTCATCTATGAAGAACGCAAGCAGGTTGAATGGAAAGGGCAGCCCCTTAAATTAACCCTGACCGAATTCTGGATTTTATACTCCCTGACCAAACATCCTGGTCATGTCAAATCCCACGAGCAACTGATGGAAGCGGCCAATGTGGTTGTCACCAACAACGCCATAGCAGCTCACATTCGTCGTATTCGCGAAAAATTTATCGACATCGATCCTGACTTTGACGCTGTTCGAGCCGAATATGGCATGGGGTATCGCTGGGTGGAATAACAATGCGTTTCACACTGCAATTCAAACTCACCCTGGTATCTCTGCTGTTACTGTTTATTCCGGCTGTAGGTTTTCATGTCAGCAGTATCATCAAAACTAACCTGCTGAAGAACAGAGAAGAAACGCTGATGTTTTCCGCCAAGGCAGTTGCATCGGCACTCTCAGGGCGGCAGGGGCTCTTTGCCCAGGAACTTTTCCAGTCACTCGATGAAAATCAGGATATCTACCTGTACGAATTAACCAGTTCCATGCGCCTGAACGGCAAGCTCGACGACTGGCAACCACAACTTGACAACGCGATCAAATACAGCTTTGAGCACCAAATTTTCCCTGACACACCATCGACCTTTACCTCCCTTCACTTTCGTCACATGGTCGGTAAAAGACAGGGATATCTCTACGCGCTCTTTATAGTCACCGATGACACACTGGTATTCCGTAAGAAAAATTCATTATATCTTGACCGCTCTGATCATCTTCAAATCAGCCTGGAAACCCCGGATGAGGAGTTGAAAAAATACATCATCACCACCGAAGAGTCGGGATGGGTAAACGGTTTTCTGGTTCCGAGCAAACCTGAAGACATCTTTTTCGCTGAGAACGAACCGCGCATTCAGGGGGTATGGCAGGAGACAGAAGAAGGATACATCATCGAACTACGATTGCCGATGAAGATGCTCGGTAAAAAACTCGCCTTTGCCATAGCAGATGTGGATGATCCGGAAACCGGAAAAATAGAAGCGATAATTTCAACAACCAATCCTGAAAAATCTGAGGATTTAGGATGGCTGCTGTCCATTTCAGATGAAATTGTGCAGATTCTCAAATCAATGAATAAACCTAATTCAAGAATTCAGGTTGTTGACATGAGTAAGAGAATCAGAGCCTCTATCGGGGAACTTTCCTCAAAAGAAACAGACGACGAGGACAGTGATGTAATACTTCCCTGGCTGAGGCGTGCTCTTCACCCCATTATCAAGGTCTTTCTGGAACCGGTTCCAACCAATTTTTCTACAGACACCAAGCAATTGGGAACCCTTGAAATAGAAGGCGTTGAAGAAGCGTTCTCAGGCAAGGAGACTCTCACCAGATATCGTCTTGCCGATAGCGAAGTTGAAATAATGGCAGCCATCGCGCCACTCTTTGAGAAAAAAGATGTTATCGGTGCCGTTGTTGTCGAACAGACAACCAACTCCATTTTGGCGTTAAAAAACAGGGTTATTGAAGAATCGATTATCGTCTCTCTTCTTACTCTTCTCTTTTCTTCTCTTGGTTTACTGCTCTTTGCCAGTCGACTGTCAGCAAGAATCAAGAAACTTCGAAATCAGGCGGCAAATGCCATAGGCAAAAACGGTCAACTACAGGGAACCATTGAACCGGTGAAAGCCAATGACGAAATTGGCGATCTGAGTGCCACCCTCTCTAACCTGTTGGAACAATTAAAACAACAGGTACAGTACAAGGAGAAAATGGCAGACAACCTCGAACATGAAATCCGCACCCCCCTGGCGGGTATTTCCGCGGCTTTAAAAAATATCTCCCAGGAACTTGAAACCCCGTCCGACACCATTCAAAACTACATCAACTGGGCTCTTTCTGACGCAAAACGACTTGAAATCCTGCTTTCAGCGATCAGAGATGCCACCAACCTTGCCCAGGCTCTGCAACACGATCAGCATCAGATATTCAACCTCAAAGAGGCTCTACAAGTCTGGTTACAACATGGATGGCAACTGAGTTTTCCAGAAACCAGATTCACGGTAATACTGCCGGATGATCCTCTTCACATAAACGGGGATCCTGCCCGGATAAAGCAAATGCTGGACAAACTGGTAGAAAACGGTATTTCATTTATGCGGGAAGATACAGCAATAGAGATTTCTCTTGCCCGCCAACAAGACAACATCAAACTCTCCGTAACCAACCAGGGAGCGAATATTCCCGAAGAAAACATTGTCCAGCTTTTCAACTCCATGGTCTCCCTGCGGGACAAATCCACCAGTGGCCCTCATCTGGGTCTGGGACTGTATATAGTCAGAATTATTGCTGAACATCATAAAGGAAGTGTCTCGGTAGAAAACATCGTGGGTGAAGAAGAAAGCGGCGTAACCTTTTCCATTTTGTTGCCGTACACTCCCCCCCCTGCTTCCTGAGAGTTTTATCTTCGTTTCCTCATAATCTTGCCAGCCACATTACAATTTTTTTTTCATCAACATTACACCTTTGTAATGTTCTCGCAAACTTCTTGTAATGATAAAGAGGTATAGTATTTTCAAACAGATATAACTGAGCGTACAAATTCACTTACCAAGGAGTCGAACATGTTTGGCAAAGACAAAACATCGCCCCCAACCCTTCCCGGCGAACAGGCGGCAGCACCTGCTCCAGCAGTGTCAATTCAGGCTATCAATGAAGCAGTACAAAAAAACTCGGCCTGGGTCGAACCTTTAAAAAGAGAGCTTAAGAAAAACATCGTCGGACAGGATCACCTCATTCACTCCCTGCTGGTCGGCATTCTTACCGGAGGTCATATTTTACTCGAAGGTCTTCCTGGTCTTGCCAAAACCCTGGCGGTAAAGACCCTGGCGCAATCCGTTCAGGCGGATTTTCAACGCATTCAGTTTACCCCTGATATGCTGCCGGCAGATATTATGGGGACAGAAATCTACAATCCGCAGAACACCTCATTTGAAGTAAAAAAAGGACCGATTTTTTCCTCAATCATCCTGGCAGATGAGATTAACCGGGCACCAGCAAAGGTACAGTCAGCACTTCTCGAAGCCATGCAGGAAAAGCAGATAACCATAGGCGATAAGACCTTCGGCTTACCGGAACTGTTTCTAGTTCTTGCCACCCAGAATCCGATTGAACAGGAAGGCACCTATCCTCTGCCCGAGGCTCAGATAGATCGCTTTATGATAAAAGTTGTTATCGACTACCCGTCCATGCAGGAGGAAAGAAAGATTTTGGATCTGATTGACTCCACCGATCAAAGTATCCCGGTAAATCCTATTCTATCACCCGAGGACATCTTCACCGCACGACAGGTAGCAGGTTCTATTTACATGGACGATAAAATCAAAGATTATATAGTGGCACTGGTATATGCCACCAGAGATCCGAAAAATTTTAATCTGGATCTTGAAGACTACATTGATGTCGGTGTTTCACCACGGGCAACCATCAATCTGAAAGCTGTTGCAAAAAGCCTTGCCTATCTTAATGGTCGCGGCTACGTCACCCCAGACGATGTAAAACAGGCAGCCATGGATGTTATGCGACACCGCTTACGGGTAAGTTATGAGGCAGAGGCAGAAGATATCAGCAGTGAAGATATCATCAGAAAGATTCTGGATACAGTCCCGGTTCCCTAAACACACGTCAGACTCATGGAAAACTTCCTCACCAAGGATATTCTTAAACAAGTTCGCAACATAGAGGTGCGAACAAACCGTCTGGTAAATGACAGCCTGGCAGGTTCTTACAGTTCTGTGTTTAAAGGCAGAGGAATGAACTTTGATGAGGTGCGGGAATATGTCCCGGGAGATGATATTCGAACCATTGACTGGAATGTCACCGCCAGAACAGGTATTCCGCACATCAAAAAATTCACCGAAGAACGTGAGCTTACTATTATGCTGCTCATTGACGTTTCCGGTTCCGCAGAATTTGGGTCATCCACCTCTTCTAAACGGGAACTTATTGCCGAGCTTGGTTCCGTCCTCGCTTTTTCGGCAATCAAAAACAGCGACAAGGTAGGTCTGGTTCTGTTTACCGATTGTATAGAGCTGTATATTCCGCCCAAAAAAGGGCGCTCGCATATTTTGCGGGTAATTCGGGAAATTCTCTTTTTTAAGCCCCAGGGGAAAAAGACCAATTTCACCATTCCGCTGGACTTTTTAAATCAGGTCAGCAAGAGGAAATCCGTTTCCTTCCTGATCTCCGATTTTTGCCTGACCAACGACTTTGAAGATGACATGGCGGTATTACAAACCAAGCTGCGGTTAAGTAACAAGCGGCATGATCTGATCGCCATGATGGTCAACGATCCACGGGAGTTTGAACTGCCTGATGTCGGCTGGCTGGTACTCGAAGACGCCGAAACCGGACAACAGGTTGAGGTCAACACTTCAGATCCTGCCATACGGCAACGCTACAGCGAGCTGAACCAACACCGTCACAAGATCCTCCATAAGATGTTGAAAAGTTGTGGAGTTGACACCCTGGATCTGCTGACAGGAACATCCTACATCCCAGCTTTACTGGGCTTTTTTAATGCCAGGAGAAGGAGGATGAGAAGATGATACGACCATGTGTTCTCCTCACCATACTTGTTCTTTTTGTTCAGGTATTTCCTGCGTTTGCTGACCAGAAGGGTAATTCCCAACAACTGCAGCTACTCGGCGCGCCACAACAACAGCACCAACAACCATCAACCGTTGCACCGGACACCGAGGAACTCAAAGACATTGCCGGTCCGATTCCCCTACCGGTGGACCCTGTACCGTACATACTTCTGGCACTTTTAATAATTACGATCTTGCTGATTCTCGTCTGGCTCTTTATACGTTGGAAAAAAAACAGGCCTGTAATCGTTCCCACTCCGGCACAACGAGCCATGGCAGATCTGACCCGTGCCAGACAGCTTTTTAATGAAGGCAATTTTATCGCCTATGCAGAACAGATAAGCCACATCTTGCGGACCTTTATTGCATCGCAATTCTCGATAAAGGCAACAAGCCAGACCACCCATGAATTTCTCTTGCAGGTGCAGAAAAATGTTGCCGCCGATTCTCCCCTGTTTGCGTACCGACAGCTTCTTGGCGATTGCCTTGAACAGATCGATTTAATAAAATTTGCCAACTTTTCTCCACAACAGAGTGAAATTGCAGACCTGGAAAAAACCGCAATCTCTTTTATCGAAAGTTGCGGACAGACCGGGGAGGAAGGGCAATGAGATTTCTCCACCCCGAACTGCTATGGTTACTGGCAATCATTCCAGTCCTTCTTTTTCTCAAAGGTAGCAGGGGTTCAACTGCTTCTGTAATTTTTTCCACTACCTCGACCCTCGCAACCATGGTCGAGAAGCGAAAAAGCACCCTGGGTAAATTCACCTGGCTGTTTAAAACGCTCTCTTTCATCCTGCTCATCATCGCCCTGGCCAGACCACAACTCGGAACCAGCACAACCGAAGTTGAAGCAAGCGGTATAGATATTCTGTTAGCAGTAGATGTTTCAGGATCCATGGAAGCCATGGATTTCAAACTTAGAGGTAAGGCTGCAAACCGGCTCGAGGTGGTAAAATCGGTGGTTGCCGACTTTATCGAAGCTCGACCAAATGATCGTATTGGTCTCGTGGCATTTGCTGAAAAGCCCTATATGATAAGTCCGCTCACACTCGATCATAACTGGCTGAATAAACGGCTGGAGTCAATTTCCATCGGCATGATAAAAGATGGCACAGCCATTGGTTCAGCTATTGGTTCGGGGATTAACCGCCTGCGCGATCAGGACTCAAAGTCACGCATCCTCATTTTGCTCACCGATGGGATGAACAATGCCGGCAAAATTTCTCCCATGCTGGCAGCAGAAGCGGCAAAGACCTATAAAATCAAGGTATACACCGTTGGTGCCGGAACCAAAGGTTATGCGCCAATGCCGATGATCGATATGTTTGGTCAAAAACGGCTGGTCAACGCCAAGGTTAATATTGACGAGGACACCTTGCGGCAGGTCGCTGAACTCACCGGAGCAAAATATTTCAGGGCAACAGATACCGATTCTCTTGAAAAGGTGTACCAGGAAATCAACACCATGGAAACCACCACCCGAAAGATACACAAGTTTGAAAGTTATCAGGAACTGTTTTGGTATTTTGTCGTGATGGCAATGATTTCGATAACGCTATCCGGCATAATACAAACAAGGAGGCTGCCATGATGGGATTTACTGAACCAGCCTGGATCCTTATCGGACTCGTCTGTTGCATGGCGCTTCTTTTCCTCTTTCACAAGCTGGAGAAAACAAGAAAGCAGCGGCTGGAAAAATTTGCAGCTCCTCACCTGCTCGGCCAGTTAACGGCAAATGTATCACCGGCCAAAAGGGCGCTGAAAAAATACCTCGTTGTCCTTGCCATGTTTTGCTGTTTTGTCTCCCTTGCCCGACCATATTACAATTTTCAATGGGTTGATGTGAAGCGCAAGGGAATTGATATTATGTTTGCCGTTGACACCTCAAAAAGCATGCTGGCAGAAGACATCAAACCAAACCGGCTTGAGCGGGCAAAACTTGCCATGCTTGATTTTGTACAAAAACTTGAAGGAGACCGGGTTGGTTTGATTCCTTTTGCCGGTTCAAGCTTTCTGCTCTGTCCACTCACCATTGATTATGATGCTTTCGCTCAATCTCTTGAGGTTCTGGATACCAACATTATTCCGGCAGGAGGCACCAATCTGACCGAAGTGATCAGGAAGGCCGAACAGATTCTGGCACAGGGTTCAAACCATAAAATTCTCATCCTGCTTTCCGACGGAGAAGACCTTGAAGGAGATGCCCTGGCGGCGGCAACTCAGGCCGCGGAAAAAGAGCTCACCATATTTACCATCGGTGTTGGAACCCCAAAAGGGGAGCTTATTCCCAATAATGGGCAGGGAAAAGCGGGCTTTGTCAAAGACAAACAAGGAAACTTTGTTATTTCAAAACTGGATCAGGCAAAACTTGTCCAGATCGCAGAAAAGACCGGTGGCATCTACACTTCTCTTAGTGGCAATGACAAAGGGCTGGAGGATATTTACCAGCAAAAGCTGGCCATGATTCCAAAGGAAGAGCTGGCAGAAAAGAAACAGAAACTCCCCATCGAACGCTTTGAATGGCCGCTGGCTCTGGCCTTAATTGTATTGTTGGTCGAATATCTGCTTACCACAAGAACAAAAAAACATGCCCAATATCTCTCAAAATTCCGCGCAAAAGGAAGGAAAACACTCGGTAACAACATCCTCTCTGTTGTCATTGCTGCCAGTATGTTAACCTGGAATCCCTTTTGCGCGGATGCTTCAACGGGAGAAGACGCCTATGAAAAAGGAGACTACCTTACTGCACTGCAATATTATAACAAGATGTTAACCAAAGACACTGACAACCCCAAACTCAACTATAACCACGGAACAGCAGCATATAAGAACAACCTCTATGATCAGGCTGTAACTTCATTCGAAAAGGCGCTCAAGAGTACAGACCCTGAGTTGCAGAGGCTTGCATATTATAACCAGGGAAATTCCCGCTATCAAAAAGGGCAACTCTCAATGCAAAATGAGCCAGAAAAAACTATTGAAGAATGGACAAAAAGCCTTACATCCTACGAAGCAGCTCTCGCTCTTGATCCAGACTTTAAAGAGGCAAAGCATAATCATGAAACAGTAAGTAAAAAACTGGAACAACTAAAAAAACAACAGCAGAACAATAACAACCAAAATAAACAACAAAACTCAAACAACAAGGAAAAGAAGCAAAACGATAACAAACCACCAAAAAACAACAACCAACAACAACCAGAACAAAAAGACAGCAATAGCGAGCAGACTCCGTCTTCTTCTCAAGACCAGCAAAAACAGTCCCCAAAACAAGAAACTGGTGAGGAAAAATCACCAAAAAAAAACGAAAAAGATCGAAAAGAGAACAAACAGCACGCATCCCAGCAATCCACCGGGACAAAAAATCAGCAAGACGCCCAACCGCTTCAACCTCGTCACCCCGGAGAGATGACAAAGGAAGAGGCTCAACAGCTTCTTGACAGCCTGAAAAACAATGAAGGGAACCTGAACTTTGTACCTAAATTTGAAGATAAACCGACAAACAAAGATTGGTAATGAGAAAACACGTTAACATACAAGACAAGGTATTCTTTTTCCTTTCCATTATCGCTTGTGCCCTGGCTGTAGTAACCAATGCAAACGCCCAACAACCCCAAATATCTGTGGAACTGAGCAATGATAATTTCTCAATAGACCAGGCTGTCCGGCTGACGGTTACAGTAAATGGAACCAACCGGGCAACAATAGAAATACCGGAAGAGGAAGGGCTGATTATCACCGAACGTGGCACCACAGTGGAAGGGCAGATTATCACCGGATGGGGTACCAACAAGCTTATGCAAAGCATTAACGGCGAGGTGTCCATGTCTTTTTCTTCTTCCTATATCATCCAGGCCACAAAAACGGGCGATTATACCATCCCTCCGATTAAAGCCACAGTCAAAGGCAAACAGCTTTCCACCGAACCGATCAACTTAAAGGTTGTGGATCCGGTTTCCGCCCCAAATAATTCTTCAACGGCCAATAACCAACAGAAACAAAGCAAACTGGCCTTTGTTCGGTACATTCCGGCAAAGACATCGGGTTATGTGGGTGAACTTGTACCGGTAACGGTAAAAGCGTATTTTCGAACACGGCTAAGTGAGCTGTCAATCCCAGTTGTACAGGGAACAGGGGTCATCCTGGAACCTTTCAACGCCAAACCATTGCAGCAAACTGAAGTTATTGCGGGTACCACCTACACGACCTTTACCTGGAACACGACGATATCAGGCGTCAAGGAGGGTAGTTTTTCTCTCGGTATGAGGCTTAACGCCACTCTACTAATACAACAGGCGAGATCACAAGATCCATTTTTTGGCAGGAGTCCTTTTCGCTCCCAGATTTTTGATGATTTTTTTTCAAATAATTTTCAAAGCAGACCCGTTGTCATAGAAACCCAACCCTTCACCTTTGATGTCAAGCCACTCCCGACAGCAGGGCGTCCGGAGAATTTTTCAGGAGCAATAGGAAACTTTGCCATAACAGCGGAAACCTCACATCAGAAAGCAGAAGTAGGAGAGCCGGTAACACTGAAAATCGGTATTTCGGGACAAGGAAATTTTGACCGGGTTCAATGCCCCGTCTTTCCCGACAAAGAAAATTTTAAAACGTACCAGCCCACCAGCGATTTTGATGCCGCAAACCGGACAAAAATCTTTGAAAGAGCCGTTGTTCCTCAAACTGACAAGATAGAAGAAATTCCCGCGCACAACTTCACCTACTTTGACCCAGATCAGGAACAATACGTTACCATTACAAGTGCACCTCTTCCCCTTCATGTGAAAGCTGCAGCACAACAGATGGTACAACCGGCAACACCAGCCGCCACAACCCAGCAAATGGTTGCTCAGCCAGAAAACATTGGCAAACCACCGTTAAACCTGGTGCCACAAAAATTGCAACCGGGCACGATGACCAAGACCATCCGCCCCACTTTCAAACAACTCTGGTTTATCGCAGTACTTCTACTCTGCGCTGTCACCATAATCATCACAACGATATTGCACTGGCGCAGACAGCTATTTGATCAAAACCCGGCAAAACATAAAAACAAAATAGGACACGCTTTGCTGCAAAACAATCGAAAGCGTATCCTGCAGGCAAAAGAGAGCAACAGTAGCGACGTTATTTCCGTCTGCAGAACTGCCATTCAGCAGCAAGCTGCCCACGTCATGGGTATGGAAGCAGGGGCAATAACCCTGGCAGATCTGAAGGCAAACCCAAAGATTTCTGACCAACTGGTTTCGTTATTTGAATTTACCGAACAAAGCGTTTACGGGGGCGCACCTCTCTCCAATGAACAGCTGGACCAGTTTATCGATCAAACCATACAGGAACTGGAGGGACTCAAATGAAAAGATCCTGCCTCAGCGCTCTGATGCTCTGCCTCATGCTGACCGTTTCAACCATACCCCAGACTGTCCTTGCAGACGCGCTTGACTCAAAACTTCAACAGGCAAATCTTGCTTATAGTAAACAGCAATACCAGGAAGCTGCCGCCTCGTATGAGGAGCTGATAGACCAATATGGATACTCTGCCAATATCCTCTTTAATCTTGCAAACAGCTATGCTCAACAGGGCAGGATTGGAAAAGCCATGGTCAACTACCAACGGGCTCACCGGATTTCGCCAAACGATCCAGACATCACCAGAAATATGACGCTGGTTGCACAACATGCAGGGCTTTTTGAAAAAGAAAAATCTTTCGGAGAAAACCTCATTGATTCTTTCACCTTTAACCAATGGTGTATTATTGCCCTGTGCGGGATTTTCATCCTGTCAACAGGATATGGGGCAACATGTTTGTTTAAGATAAAAAAACGGGTTCTGAATCTGATTCTGGTGCCTGCGGGATTTATTTCACTGCTCGCCGGAGCAGCGGCCTTTGTAAGTTACTCATCCTATTATGATGCCATTGTAATAGACCAGGAAAATCTTCTTCGCATTGCCCCCTTTGAAGCATCAGAAACGACCGGCTCAATAAAGGAAGGACGGCAGGTTACAACCATAAAGAACCATCAGCAATTTCAGTTAATCAAAGACAAAACCGGGCAAACAGGCTGGCTACCTCGAAAAGCCCTTGAACCAATTGTCCCTGAAATTAAGTAAGCCTGAGGTTTCCGGCCAGGTACTGTACCAGTGAAACAGCGGTAATGGTCGCTGTTTCCGCTTTTAAAATCCGGCTGCCCAGACTGACTGCATGCCAGCCATAGGATTTGGCCAGTTGAATTTCACCTTCGGGAAACCCTCCTTCAGGTCCCAACAGTATCCGCACCAGTTTATATTCTGGGGTAAAATCCACCCCTTCTAGGCACAACTGTTTTTCTTCCTCCCAAAAAATAAGACGCAGTTCCTGAGAACCAGGTGCGCCGACGGTCTCAAGCACAGATCGAAAGTCCCGTACCGGCTCAATCGCCATCTTTACCAAGCGCCCACACTGCTTGCAGGATGATTCAACCAGCCGTTCCCAGCGTTCCTGCTTTATTGCCGCTTTGGCTGCGCCGATTCGCCCTTGACACCTGCTGCTTTCAACAGGGGCAAAGACATCAACACCGAGCTCGTTGCAACCGGGTATCAGCTCATCAATCTTTTTCCCCTTTAAATTTGCCTGACCGAGCCACAACGGAATTCGTTTGGCTTCTGTACGTTTTTCTTGACCGATTATCTGCACTGTCACTTTTTTTTCAATCTCTACAATCCTGGCAGTATAAAGCACTCCTGAACCATCAAATAATTCTACCAAATCTCCGGTATCAAGACGCAAAACCTTCCTGATATGATTTGATTCTTCTTGATCCAGAACAGCCATTTCACCAGAAATTGCTGCAGATTTACAAAAAAAGCGGCGTATTGTCATTTACATATCCTCAAAAACAATTTATAAAAAGTCCATACTTAACAACAAGGAACTTACACAAGATGTCAACTGAGCGCCGTCACAGAGAACGTCATCGTCTGCACATACCAGTAAAGGTTGCTGAAAAGCCCTTTTCCGAGAACCCGCCAGTTATTGAATCCACCATGTCCAATATAAGCAGTGGTGGTATGTTTATAACAACAGAATTTGATTTTCCCCTCGCAGCAAAGATTTTTCTTGAATTCTCTCTTAACTTTGAAGACCTTGCCAAGCTCAAGTTCGTGCTCTCTCTGGAACACTTGCGAAATTTCTCAGGCAAAACCGTCAAGGTCAACGCCAGCGGTATTGTTATCCGCGTTCAAAAAGATGGTGCCGGAATTATCTTTGACAAGGACTATCTGGTCAGCCCAATCTAACCACCATCATCTCTTCTTTTGCAACCTCAATGCCGCCCATTCTCCCTCGGTTTGCTGCTCTATCAAGTGCATACCTGTAAAACTGGTCAAAATGCTGTCGACCTGCTTGCCGGCAATAAGTCCTGACAGCACCATCTCACCACCCGGTTTTACAAGCCGAACAAGATCCGGTTTCAGTTGCTGCAACACATCATGGACAATATTTGCAACCACCAGGTCATATTCACCTTTCAGCTCAGCAATATCGTCCTGGGTAACATCCATACGAGCTGCAAGGTTGTTGAGTTGTACATTTGATTTTGCCGCCTCAACCGCGTCCATATCATTATCTATGCCCAATACACTGCCGGCACCCAATAAAAGCGCAGCTATCCCCAGCACCCCTGTTCCTGTTCCAACATCCACAACTGTAGCATCAGGATGATCTTCCACGACCTTTCGTATCAAAGACATTGAGCTGGAAGTGGTCGCATGGTGTCCAGTCCCAAATGCCATACCGGGATCCATAGTAATAACCAATTCGTTTTCCTGCGGCTGATAATCCTCCCAGGTTGGGCGTATGATCACTCCTGGAATCACTTGAAACGGGACAAAGTGTTGTTTCCAGCTGGAACTCCAATCCTGCCTGGTAACGGCTGCCTGTTTCATCTCGGGACATGGAAGGCTGAAAATCTCAGCGAGTCCTTCGAGATGACTTGTCAAAGAAGTAACAACGGCTTCAACCTCCTGTTCTGACATATCCTTTTCCATAAAACCGTTAATTTCCACTTGTCCGCCCCCGTCCTGTACCCCCATTTCCACTCCGGCATCCAGAACACCAATCAGATAATCACTTATCGCATCCACCATATCGGGGTGGGCTGAAATCACCAGTTTTATCCCCTGCTTTTCCTGTTCAAAATCGTTTTTCATTTCTCATTTCCTTCCTTTGTACCACAGTAAAATATGCAACAATCGTTTGAGAATAGCATATCTCTTCAGAGAGTACCACTGCCAGGTCAATAGACAATTCTCCTCCCCCCCAAAAAAAAGCTGAAGCGGCTACTCAACGGCACCTTGTCAAAACATACGACAGAGCACAGCAAAAAAGTACTGGAAGGGATGAAAACAGTGATTAAGGTGTGGACATGACGGTAAAACATATTGCGCACCATCTGGTTTACGGCACCCTACAAGATTATATAAACGGTGAAGAATTGACAGACACCGACGACGAACGGGTTCGCCAAAAGCTAAGCCGCTGGATGGTTGAAGAAAAAGGCTATTCCATTGACGAACTCTTGCCACGACTTTTTGTCGAAACCCTGTTTGCCAAGAATTTTGTCCGCTCAACCATTGATCTGACAGTAGAGGTAGATGGTCAACAGTTCCTGATAATCAGATATGGGCCAGGCTCCCTTGTCAGTCGTGAACGTGCGGCTATCGCCGCGGCAAAGGTGATCAACCCCGAATATCAGATTCCCCTTGCGGTAGTCACAAACGGTGATGATGCCGAGCTTATTGACACAACTAATGGCAAGATTGTCAAATATGGGTTACATTCCATACCTGATCGAAACGGTGTAGAAAAAATCATTAGCCAACTGAAGTTTCTTCCGCCCCCGGACGAAGAACGAAGGGAAAAAGAACTTCGTATTCTCAATGCATTTGACGTTGAGAGATGTTGTCTTTCTTCCTGAGCCCCGCTTGTACACTACAGGGTGATCAAGAGGTAACTTCTTATTCCTGTTTTTTATATCTTGCGATATAATGCTCTCTTTGCGCAAAAAGGCTTTAAACAATACATATTATGGATTTAACAATGAACAATCACAATGCTGATCAATGGACACAGTCAAGCTGGAAAGAAAAAGTCGCACACCAACAACCCAATTGGCCCAATGCCGCCGAGGTTGAAAAGGTGCTCGCCACTTTGGGAAAATTACCGCCTCTGGTTTTTGCAGGTGAAATTCGTTCATTAAAACAGCAACTTGCGCAGGCAGTTGAAGGCAAAGCATTTTTACTGCAAGGGGGAGATTGTTCTGAAGATTTTTCCAGGGTACAGGCACCAAACATCAGAAGAATCCTGAAAATACTCTTACAAATGGCGGCCGTTCTTACCTATGCCGGTGAAAAGCCGGTGATCAAGGTGGGACGAATCGCCGGGCAATTTGCCAAGCCAAGATCCTCAGATACAGAAACAAAAGATGGCATAACCCTGCCTTCATACCGGGGCGACATGGTAAACCAGCCGGATTTCAATGAAGCGGCGCGGATTCCAAACCCCAAATACATGCTCAAGGGTTACAATATGGCGGCATCAACCCTGAACCTGTTGCGCGCTTTTACTCGAGGAGGTTTTAGTTCGCTGCACCGGGTACAGGCCTGGAATCAGGAATTTGTCGCAGCGTCTCCGATGGGGCGGTCATACAACAGACTGGCAAAGCAAATTGATCAGGCTCTCAAATTCATCGAAACCATTGGTATTGGCGCCGAAACCCCTCATATTAATCAAACCCAGTTTTTTACATCCCATGAAGCTCTGCTACTCGGCTATGAAGAAGCATTGACCAGAATTGATTCCACCACTGGTAAATGTTACGACTGTTCGGCCCACATGCTGTGGATAGGGGAAAGAACTCGACAACTGGACGGCGCGCATGTTGAATTTTTTCGAGGTGTGAACAATCCTGTTGGTATAAAAATCGGTCCAACCTATGCAATAGACGACGTGAAACGACTGGTTGAAACCCTTAATCCTGAAAATGAACCGGGCAGAATCACTATCATCACCCGGTTAGGTGTCAACAATATTGAAAAAGTCCTGCCACCACTTTTACGAGAAATGAAACGGGAAGGAGCGAACATCGTCTGGAGCTGTGACCCGATGCATGCCAATACCTACACCGCCGAAAGTGGGCTCAAGACTCGTAATTTCAATGATATAATTACCGAAATAGCCTCTTTCTTCGAAAGTCACTGGTCAGAAGGCACCATCCCCGGAGGAGTTCATCTGGAAATGACGGGAGAAGCTGTCACCGAATGTACTGGTGGAGCCAGAAACATCGAAGATCAGCAGCTCTCAGAAAATTATCTCACCACCTGCGATCCGCGCCTTAACGCCGAACAAAGCCTTGAAATCGCCTTTCAAATTGCTGACATGATAAAAAGTTAAGAGTAAAAATCGTCTAAACGTCCCTGTTTACCAAGGACGTTTAGACTTTCCACTGTTACAGTGTTGCAATTTTTCCAGACTGCCGATTCTGTCCGCGGACACCAAAGCTGCCGCTAAACTTTTACAAGAAAACCGGACGCTTCAAATTCCAATATTCTCTCTTTATTACAATCAGGTAATCTTTCTTGACCCATTTCTTATCGGGTTTAAAGTCTTACCAGGCGAACATGTTCTAGAACGCATTAAATCGGTATTTTATAAAAATGCTAAACCAGGAGATATCTATGAAAACAAAACCAAAAAACACCCGTTTTACTCTGTTGGCTCTTTTTATAGCCACGATGATGATTTTTAACCTTACCGGTGTTGCAACTGCAGCATTCTACAACAAAAATACAGCTCTTGATCAAGGATCCAATCCGTTTGTTGAAGTCGCAAAACAGGCAAAACCAGCCGTTGTCCACATCCGTGTCGAACAAACCAGATCGGTAAGATCTCCGTACCACCAATACAGTGAACAATTTTTCAATCATCCCTTTTTTGACCAGTTTTTCGGTCCCGAATTCAAGAGACAATTCAAAGAGCCACAAAAAAGAACCCGACAAGGGCAAGGATCGGGCTTTATTATCAGTAAGGACGGTTACATATTGACCAACAACCATGTCGTTGAGCAAGCTGACACCATCACCGTTATCATGGCAGATGAAAAAGAGTATGACGGAGAACTCGTTGGCACAGATCCCCAGTCGGATATTGCCCTGATAAAAATTGATGCTGGCAAAAACCTTCCCACCCTCCCTCTTGGCAATTCGGACACCCTTGAGGTGGCAGAATGGGTTATCGCGATTGGCAACCCGTTTGGACTGAGTCAGACCGTTACTGTTGGAGTAGTCAGCGCAAAGGGACGCAACAGGGTCGGCCTCAATGACTATGAAAACTTTATCCAGACCGATGCCGCGATTAATCCGGGTAATTCCGGAGGCCCTCTTCTCAATGTACGGGGCGAGGTTGTTGGTATTAATTCAGCACTCTACTCGCGGACAGGTGGATACATGGGAATCGGCTTTGCCATTCCAATTAATATGGCCAAAAACATAAAGGATCAGTTGGCCGACCACGGCTCTGTTACCCGCGGCTGGCTGGGAGTTTTCATTCAGCCCATGAGCGAGGAACTGGCAGATTCTTTTGGTCTCGATGAGAATAAGGGAATTCTCGTTAGCGATGTTCAAACCGATTCTCCAGCAGAAAAAGCCGGACTACAGCAGGGCGATGTGATTATTTCCGTCCAGGGAGAAGAACTGAAAGATCCCAGTGCCTTGAGAAACAAGGTTGCGTTAATCCTGCCTGGCACCAAAGTTCCGGTTGAAGTTATCAGAAACGGAAAAGTTAAGAAACTTACGGTAAAAATTGGAAAACAACCGGAAGATTTTGGGTCATCGCATTCGGTATCCAAACCTTTTGATCAATACGGTCTGTCCCTCCAGAATCTTACCGAGGAACTGGCAGCAAAGTTTGGTTTTGCCAAAGATCAAGGTGTGTTAATCAATGATGTTAAACTTGACAGCCCGGCCAGTAAAGCAGGACTCCGGGCAGGCTACCTGATTGAAGAGATCAATCATCAACCTGTTGCTAACATCAAACAGGTTAAGCGTATACTGAAAGCATCCAAGAAAAAAGGAACACTCTTCCGGGTTAATACCGGACAGGCAAAACAGTATGTTGTTCTTGTAAAAGAATAGATTTAGCTCAACAATACCTCGGGGCAGAAATCAACTCTGCCCCACCACAATCCTTTCAGCCACCCAAACCTCTGCAGCATATTTCTCAAAAAAAGTAGCAGCATAACCAAACAACCTTCCTTCGAAAATAACCAGCTCTGATTAAAATATACCCATTTCTTGACAAGCAACCTTTTCCTGACCTATCCTATTTTGTATGAATCGATATTTAATATTTTTATCCTGATTTGAAAATTTTGGAGAGTTCAACAAATGTTCAAAAATCTGAAAAGCATAACAGCTAAATATATCTTGTCAATTTTTCCGATTATCGCATTATTTACGTTAAGTTTTTGTATCGTCATTTATCAATTGGAAAAAAAGAACAGCATAGAACAGGCAAAAGAATTAGGTTTAACAACAAGCGAAGAAATAGCTCACACCCTTGAAGGATGGCTTGACAATCAAATCAAGGTCGCCAAAATTATTGCTAGCAACCCTGATCTGATCAACTTCTGTAAATCTCCAAACCAACCAGAACTCTACGAAAAAGTACAAGGTTATCTTCAACATATACATGACGGTATCGGTTATTATGAAAATATACCAATTGCCCTAAAACTACCAAGTGGAAAAAGTATTGAAATTGAGTCAAATGGAACCCTGAAAAAGGTGTCTAACGGCAGCTTCATCTTTGATACAGTCAAAGGCAAGACCATAGGAAAAGGCAATGCCAACCTCAGTTTTATAAAAGCCATCTATGAGGGGGAAGATCATTTTGTCAGTGAAGTCTATCCGAGCATTTTGAGAGGTAATCCTATTTTTGTCATTTCTGTCCCCATAAAGGATGAGCAGAACCACATACTTGGCGTTACCATGGTGGCTCCTCAAATGGATTTTTTCACCGATGAATTTATCAATTCCCTTCGTGTTGGAAAAACCGGCAGTTTCATGATGGTTGATGACAGAGACATCGTTATTGCTCATCCTGATCAAAAAAATATCCTAAAAAAGGACATTATTATCCCGATAAAAGAGACAATAAACGATTTTTTCAAAGGCAAAAAGTTTGCATTTGCCCAAACAAATGGCAACACCAAGCTTTATATCAGCTCTCCAGTAAATATTGATAACAAACTGAACATTAAGCAGCGATGGATTATCGTTTTTTCTAAAGACAAAGATGAAATACTTGAAAACTCAATGTATTTTCTGAAAGTTATTGCGGTAATTGGCGTTGTTTTTCTAATCATCATGAGTGCTGTTGTGTTGTTCGTCTCCAGTTTTATGATCATTAAACCAATCAAGAAGAGTTTAAACAATTTAAAAAGTCTATCTGATGGTGATTTTACGACCAAGATTGATATCAATTCAAAAGACGAATTTGGTGAACTCGGCGATTCCATGAATCGCTTGTCAGGACAGTTGCAGACGATATTTCAAAGCATTACCGAAGGAATCAATACACTGCTGACCTCTTCTACAGAGCTTAACCAGATTTCTGAGGTAATCACCAACAATTCCATGACAAATGCCCAAAAAATACAAAATATCACAGAGAATACCGATAAAACCAATGTTCAAATAAACGATTCTGCTTCAATGGTGGAAAATACCACTAACCATATCCAACAGGTGGTTCAGTCCACAGAGGAAATCACTGCAAAAATTCAAAATGTGTCACAAAATACTGAAGAGGGAAGTCATATCACACAGAATGCGGTGAAGAGAGCTCAGGAAGTTTCCGAAGAAGTTGTCAGCCTGGGCGATGCGGCCAAAGAAATCAGCAAGGTTACAGACACCATTTCAGAGATATCTGATCAGACCAATCTTCTTGCTTTAAATGCAACTATCGAGGCAGCAAGAGCTGGAGAGGCAGGAAAAGGTTTTGCTGTTGTGGCAAATGAAATTAAGGACCTTGCAAAGCAAACGGCTACAGCAACCAATGAAATAGCGCAAAGAATTACCAAAGTTCAGGAAACAACATTAAATTCGGTAGCAGCTATCAATGAAATTCTTGAGATTATAAACAATACAGATCAAATAATGTCTCAGATTTCAACCGAAATCAGTGATCAACTGCGTACAGCCAGAGGAATTTTCGAGCAACTCAATCATACCTCCGCCGAGGTAGAGGGAGTAAATAAAAATTTGAACAGCTCCTCCAGCATGGTAGGTGAAATCACGGATGACATGAAGAAAATCAACCAAAGCGCCAACGAGGTTAAGGAAAGCAGCCAGTCAATCAACAGCAGTGTCATGAATATTTCGCAATTGACCAAAACGCTAGAGACAATAGTTAGCAAAGTAAAAATTTGATATTGTCCTGAAATACAAAAAGAGTTCAACTGCTGAAAAGAAAATCTTTTTTTGGGGGGCAGAAAACAATTCTGCCCCTTTTTTTATTGCCTGAAAATACAAATTTTACCTTTAAGACCTTTCCCAACCAATCCGGCAATCACTTTTTATTTCGAAGTGTTCTGTAACTGTCATACTGTAACAGTTTGGACTGAACCTTTTGTTTTTCCACCACATCAGCAGCAGATCCGCTAAAGGTATTGGTGACATTTTGTTTTAGCTCCTCCACGTCCTGCTCAAGGTTATCAGCAACCTTTTTCGAACCAATGCGGGCATTTAACTGTGCTTTTGAACTCTCATATTCTTCGATCATTGCCAAAGCATCACCTTTCTTTCCCTCTTTAACCGCTTGAGCGACATGACTCTTTAACTTGTTATAATCGCTGGTTACCACCTTTTCTGCCCACACAGTTCTGTCGATGGAAGAAATAACTGCCCGTTCATCTGTCACACAGTTTACATGGAGAACATTTTCTGAAAAAAGTCCATATCTTACCCCATTATTTGAATATTGAATATCAATCTTATCAAGAGGATAGCGCTCTTCTCTGGAAGTATCTATGTCATAGGTCAGAAAAAGTTTTCGTTCCTGTCCGGAAAGCACGTCACCCGGTCTTATGACCACATAACCATTTTCTCTTTTTAATGGATAACCGCCGGCATCGATCAGTCGAACACCCGGTTGAACAGGAATCCGAATTTCAATGGATGATGCAACAACCTCACGTGCTTCATTGAATTCTTTTTCAAAAATCCTGGCAAAAGCTCTTGGATTTTCAAGAAAATAATAATTCCCGGCGCCATGGTCTGCTATGGTGGTCATTAACACTTCATTAAAGTCATATCCAACCCCCACAGTGGAAATAGTAAAGTTCTGCTCCCCACTCTGCTCAGCCATGCGGCCAAGTTCATAGAGACTGGTAATACCCTGGTTTGCTAGACCGTCTGAAACAAGAATCACCTTGCGCTGTCTGTTTCTTCCACGGTCATACAGAAAATTTTCAATCCCGTATTGCAAACCAGCCCCAAGATTCGTGCCACCGCCGGGTTCTATCCGCCTTACAGTACGCGCCAATTTGTCCTTGTCGCGAGGCTCAAGATAGACCAGGGGAGAATCCAGACGAGCACCGTTGGAATAGGAAACCACAGCCATTCGGTCCTGTCTGCCCATTCTTTCCATCACCCGCAAAATGGCCTGTTGGCTATCAAAGATTTTCTGTCCTTCCATAGATCCACTGCGGTCAAGCACTACGACCAGATCCACCGGAGCGGCCTCCTGCCCGCGATTAACTGGAAGAGAAGCTCCGTGAATGGTTAATGCAACCGAAACCGTACCATCACCATTTTTCAACACCTTGTCCTGGCTCAAATCCAGTGCAATCTCAAGGGACTGTTTGCTTTTTTCCCTGCTGATCGAATACTCCTCTGATCCAGCAAGAACAATGCTTGCCGTAAAACAGAAGAAAAATACCGTCATGGTACCTATAAGGTTTATCGTCGCGTTTGATATTTTCTGCTTCATTTTCATAACTGTCTCCTTATTGTTGATTTTGCCTTTCCATGGTTCAATAATACGCCAAGCAGGAACAAACACAATTCAAACAAACGCAAAAGGTTAGCAGTGATTTTTTACATAAGTTTTGCTTTGCGTTCGCGTTGGGGTGCGATATGCTGCTACCAAGGCACTGCTATCATATTCCCTGCCAATCTCAGCAAAAGGAGCAGACAACATGGCCACCCAAAAAGCAAAAATCCTCGTTGTTGAAGATGACCCTGCGATTCTGCGTGGGCTCAAGGACGTACTTGTTTTCAATGGGTATGATGTTCAGGGTGTTGACGATGGAGAACAGGGACTTAAAGCCATCCTGACCGGAGAGTTTGATCTGGTTCTTCTTGATGTCATGCTCCCATCCATGGATGGCTTTACCGTATGCAAAAATGTGAGGAAGGAAAGGCCGGTTCAACCGATCATCATGCTCACCGCAAAAGGTTCTGAGGATGATGTTGTTAACGGCTTTTCTTCCGGTGTCGATGATTACATTGCCAAACCTTTTTCGCTGCGAGAGCTTATGGTGCGGATTGAGGCTCTACTCCGGCGAAGCGGCAAGAGTCTTGGCAGTGAAAATCTGGTCATCAACGGAATTCACTTCGATTCATCAAACCTGCGTGCTTCGTTTGAAGACACGATTCTTGATCTGACCAGAAAGGAGATGGATATCCTTGTCTATCTTCACCGCTTCCAAGACCGAATTGTCTCCAAACAGGAGTTGCTCACAGAAGTCTGGCATTACACCGATGGCTCCATTGAGACACGTACGGTGGATATTCACATACAAAAACTCCGTAAAAAACTCGACGGTCTCAGTAACAACGGAACGCTCATTCAAACCATTCGAGGGGAAGGCTACAGGTTGAGACATGACCAGACTTAAAATATTCATACTCTTCTTCTTTTTGGCGATCTCTGTTCCAATCAGTTACGTTGTCTGGCAAACATATATCGGGCTGGAACACGAAGAACAGGGACAAATGCTGTACTTTTCCAACACCATTTTCGATCGAATGGAACTGGAACTTGCAGCCCTTCTCCAGACAGAGGAAAACCGACCGGTCGAAGAGTACAACTACTTTCTTGGCAAAGACGGTCAGAAAAGCAACCTTTCCCCTTTAGTCGATCAGCATCTTTCCCCGTATATATTGGGATACTTACAGAATAATCCCGACAACTCTTTCCAGACTCCTCATCTGGCCAATCTGACAACAATACCGGCTGAAAAACAGCAACTTTACGCAAAACTGCTCGCTGCCAATTCTATTTTCAACAACAAAAAAATAGCCGAAAATCAAAAAATAATACCTTTGAAAAAAGCACTTACCAAGGCGAGCGGGCAACCATTTCAAACATCACAGGCCAAATTTTCTGAACGGTATCTCAGTGCTAAAAATCAGGAAAAAACAAAAGAATATCTTGGAAAAAGAAAACAGAGAACCGAAAAAATTTCTCCCGAACAGCTTTACAACCTGTTTCAGGAAAAAGCTGTTAACGCGCCTCCACCCCAGGAGGAGGTAGCTGTATTTAAAAAAGGCAAACAGCGTGAAATATTCAGCCTTACAGGCAGCCACCAAGACCTTGAAACCGACAGCATTCAGGCAGGAGCTGTTGCCTCCTCACGAGAAGAAAATCGCAACAAAATCATCAATAATACAAAACAATTAAAAAAAACTTTCCGTTCAGAATTTGAAGTGGAAATAGCACCATTTCAATCTGTTTTGATAGACGATAACCTGGTCTACATCTTTAGAAGGGTGATCCTAAGCAATCAGATATACCGACAAGGTTTTCTGATTGAAACGCGAAAACTGCTCGACCATCTTATAAACAATCATTTCAACAACCAGCCATTGGCAGATTTCGCTGAAATAACACTGTCGCACCTCGACCTGGACAATAATCCAGTATTGGTAAAAAGAGGGCATCCTTCCACCAACCTTATCTTTTCAACAGTTCACGATTTTCCCGCCCCATTTTCATTTCTTTCAGCTACGATTACCGCAGACAGCCTTCCTGCCTCATCGGCCAGGCAATCGCTGAATATCAACATTGCCATACTTGTCTTTTCCATGTTGGCAGGCCTTACAGCCATTTATTACAGTGTAAAGACCATTCTTGCCATGGCGGAAAGGCGTTCTCAGTTTGTCTCCTCGGTGACCCATGAACTGAAGACACCACTCACCAACATTCGCATGTACGTAGAAATGCTTCAACAGGGTATAGCAACCACCCCCAAAAAAGAACAGGAGTACCTGGAAATTCTCGGCAATGAAAGCACCAGACTCTCAAGTCTTATAAATAATGTGCTCGAGCTTGCCAAACTGGAAAAACGAAAACGAAAATTCATCCTTATGGAAGGGGATTTCAGCGATGTTATTGACGAGGTAAAAAATCTCTATTCCCAGCAACTACAACAGCAAGGATACACCGTTGATATCCAGCTGGACAAAGTGTGGTTTACATACGATCGTGATATTATGACCCAAATTCTTTTGAATCTTATTGAAAATTCGATAAAATTTGGTCAGGACTCTGCTGAGAAACGCATCAATATTACAGTAAAAAACACAACCAGAGGAGTAGAAATCGCAGTCTCCGACACCGGTCCTGGTATCCCGTCCCGCTCAATAAAAAAGATCTTCGACGACTTTTACAGGGCGGACAACGAACTCACCAGTAAAACCGGCGGCACCGGTATCGGCCTGGCACTTGTAAAAAAATTTATCACAGCTCTAGGGGGTAAGGTTTCCGCGAAAAACAATGTCGGACCTGGCTGCACGATAACAATTCAACTGTTCAAACCATAAAATCCGCCACCGCCGTTTACTGCTGTTCCTGCTGCTCTCCCCTCCTTTGGGCAATGCGTCGAAAAATTTTCTTGATTGTCGGCATGTTTGAAAAATCTTCAGAGGAAACCCTGCGGAGAACCACATCACTGTTTGCCACAACGGTTGCATTTCTTCGTTTTTCGTCGGAAAAATAGGCCATTTCACCAAAGATATCCCCGGCAGCGAGAGTGGCAATCACCTTATTGTCCTTATCAAGAGTATTGACATCGCCGCTATCAATATAAAAAATACCATCGGCTTTTTCATTGATCGTTATGATAGCATCTCCTTTTCTCCACCATTCAATCTTGAACTTCTCTTCCCACGAGGTATCAACAACCAGGGCATTATAAAACTCCAGATCCATCGCTTTCATCAATTGCTTCGAAAGCCTGAATAACCTGGAACCTAGAACACCGCCACTTTTCCCATCATTGATCATCATGCCTTGCAGAAAGAAGTTCTGGTCTGGATACGGATTCTCACGAATATATTCAAGGATTCTATCGGTCGCCACATCACGTTTTCCGGTGATATCCAGAAACAGTCTCTGTGCTTTATTCAACAACTCCCGTACGAGAGGAAAGTCAGGTTTTATACCAGTTAACTGGTTGCCGCAAAAATAATCCATCGCCCTGTTTTTTATATCAATAAACTGCAGCAAACCTTTTTCTTCAGCCTGACTGGAACACCCTATCAATTCAGGATGATACACAGTAAACATATTGATGGGATGATCAAAGTTTTTCGGTGTTACCTTGCCCACATATACCAGGTATTTCTGCCATCCATCCTGATATTTGGCAACCACCCTGTCCATGAGAACCGGTGCTCTGAAATAATTGCACAATTCCTCAAGTCTTGCAGCAACGGCAAAAATCGACCCAAATTTCACAACCCGTTTACCTATATTTGCCTCAATAATATCACCACAAAACACGCCCATACGGGTATCAGGAAGCTGTCCTTTCTCAATGGCTTGCGCCATGGTAATAGCAGCAGAAAGAGCCCTTCGGCATTTTTCTTCCTTGCCTTCACCCGGCTTGCTCTCAAAAAGAACAATTGTGCCGTCACCTGCAGATGGCTCTATGTCGATAGAACAATCTTCCTCAGCACAAATGAGTTTTTGAATTGTTTGGTGGTACTGAATTATAAAATCTCGAATCTGTTCAGGATTCATTTGAGCGGTTTTCTGGGAATAACTGACCATGTCAGTCAGAAGAACAGCCACCTCTTTCTTTCCGTTAGCAACAGATTTTTTATTCTCCTGTTCTCGCATTCCTCACCTGTTTCACATCCAATTTGTTACTCAACACTATTTTTCAACAAATTCTATATAGCCAGCTTTTTTCACCCGTTCATCATATACAGAAAGCAGGATAAAGGTGGCAAGCGGTTGGGCAAAAAGCAAAGTGATAAAAAAAGTTCCTCCAATGGACAAAAGCCCTGCATAGATCAACGAAACAACAAGTTGATCTGTTATTGGCTCACTCACCGAAAATTTCCAAGATTCTTTAACACTTTCAATCACCCCCATTCTTAGATCAACCATGAGCGGTATAATATACAAACCAGCAAAAGCCACCAGTAATGTAAGCAACAATCCAGGCAAAACAAGGAAAAAATAACCTATGACAATAACCGTTCCTATGCACATTCCAAGCAGAAGCAGTGGCAGAAACAGTTTCATTTCACAGAAAAGATCACCTATTTGCGGCGGTCTGTTTTCCCTCTGCGCCCTTAAAAGTGCCTGAACAAAGCCTGCCTTTGTCACAGGCGCCAGGATGCCAAAAGAAAGAAAACTCACGACAAGTTGAACCAGGGTCAACAAAACAACAGGTCCAACAAAACGCATCGTATTATCCCACCCGTTTTTTACATGTTTCTGAAAGTCCATTTCTGACAACACCTCTCTGGTATTAAAAAATAGTATCGAGCAGCTCCTGAATGGTAGCAACACCTGTCAGCTGCATATCTCCTGTCCAATTACCCCTGTCCTTATTTCCTTTAGGCAGAATACAGCGTCTGAATCCAAGCCGCTCCGCCTCTTTTACCCTCAAATGAGCCTGGCTTGCAGCACGCACCTCTCCTGCCAACCCGACCTCACCAAAAACAACGGTCGCTGAAGGTACTGGTTTTTCCAACAGGCTTGATGAAAGAGCGGTAATTACCCCCAAGTCAAGAGCCGGCTCATCTATCCGGATTCCACCTGCAATATTTAAGAAAATATCGTTACCATACAAATCAAGCCCACCTTTTTTTTCTAAAACAGCGCACAGCAAGGCAAGCCGCTGGGGATCCGCACCAATAGCTGTCCGTCTTGCCGTGCCCAGATTGGTTGGACTTACAAGTGCCTGCACTTCAACCAGGATCGGCCTCGTCCCCTCAATAGAGGGTAAAACCACCGAGCCCGGCGCGTCAAGGGGTCTTTCGGCAAGAAAAATCTCAGAGGGGTTCTTTACTTCAACCAGCCCTTCTTCTTTCATCTCAAAGACGCCAATTTCATTGGTTGAACCAAACCGGTTTTTGACGGTTCGCATCACCCGGAAAGCATGATTCCGATCACCTTCAAAATAGAGCACCGTGTCGACCATGTGTTCAAGGATCTTCGGTCCCGCAATTGCCCCTTCCTTGGTTACATGCCCTACCAGAACTACTGGAATATTATCATGTTTGGCCAGATTTAACAAATTGGCAGTACATGCCCTCACCTGAGTTACCGAACCTGGAACCGATGGAAATTCACTGGAAAAAAGGGTCTGGATTGAATCCACTGCAACCAGCGCTGGTTTCATCTCTTTAGCCATTGTGGTGATACTTTCCACCCGGCTCTCCGTTGCCAGATAGACATCAGGATGCAAGGCATTAAGCCTTTTTGCCCTCATCTTGATCTGCCTGGAAGACTCCTCCCCAGACACATATAAAACCGTTTTTCCGCCATCTGCATACGCTGATAACATGTGCAAAAGCAGGGTAGATTTGCCAATCCCGGGATCACCACCAATCAAAATCACCGAGCCTGGCACAACCCCGCCGCCCAAAACCCGGTCAAGCTCACCGATGGCTGTCAGGGTTCTTTCTTCATCACCATCGGGTGCCTGTGGCAAGGAACAGGGCGCCGCAAACGTCGCCTCATTGCCTGAACCGCCACGTTGCTCTTCAACCTGCTCCTCAAAACAATTCCACTCGTGACATTCTGGACATTTTCCAAGCCATTTTCGACTGATAAAGCCACATTCCTGACAAAGAAAGACTGTTTTTTGTTTCTGTCCCCGTAACACCTGGCGTTTTTCCTTTAAAATAATTCATCCTCCCCCTTTACAGGGTAGGATTTAATCCTAATTTGTATAACTCTCTGTCGTTTATCTGAATCAAACATTTTTAACAAAAAATTTATTCTACCATGCAGTCAATCAAGTCTCGACAAAAAACAGCCTTATCCTCAAATCACTGGGTACCATTTTCATACTCGATAGGATTTCTTTTCAAAAATATCTCCATATTAAGCTGGAGCGTCTTGTTGGTCGTTGTCACCTGTGGTCTTACCTACCTGGGATTTCATTTTGGACTTGAGTACATCCAGCACCTCACAGGAGATTTTTTCTTTTCTGCACCGGCAACAGACTCAATATGGGGCTGGATAAAATATGGTGGCTGGTATGTTTCCAAACTTCTCTTCTCACTGGTAACCTATGTGGTTACCTTTTACCTCGCTTTTTTGCTGGCTTTCAGCGTGACAACCCCCGGCTATGTTTTTTTAAGCGGAGCGACAGAAAACAAGCAAAAAAAGAAGGCGAATGTCTCCCAACCATTTTCCATTAAAACCGTGTTAAGAGATCTGCTGGAGGGAATTAAAATTGGCGGTTTCGGAATTCTGGTGGCTATACTTTCACTTTTTCTCGGATTTGTTCCAATTTTTGGTCAGGCAGCGGTATTTCTGATCTACACCTTTTATTCAACCTTGATGTTCCTCGACTATCCGACCTCACAGAGAGGCTGGTCACTTGGAAAAAAAATTGACTGGATTAAAACCCACAATACCGTTTCATTCAGAATAGGTTTCCTGCCGGCGTTGCTGAGCATGATACCGATTTTAAACATATTTTTCATGGCGTTACTTTTCCCGGTTTTAACCGTACACACTACCTTGAATTTTCTCGTTATAGAGGACGCAGACTGATTCCTGTTTCATCTTTTTAAGCTTCCATCCCAAAAAGCTATGATTACAGGGTGAAAATATTGGGTAAAACGAGACAGAATCATACCAACTGAGCCATGACACTGTTTGCAAGTGGCAGACCTTTCTTTGTCAGCCTCAGGTAATCCCCATCAAAAGCCAGGAAACCGTCGTTTATCAAACGAACAAGCGTCTTTCCATAGTAGGACATACAATCAATACCAAACCGCCCATTCAGGCCCGATATGGAGACGCCTTGGATTAAACGCAGGCCGATGATAACTGTTTCACGCATTCGCTCTTCTATCCCGAGGGTTTCACTGTCTGAAATAACCGACCTGTTGTTGCCAATCTCTGCGATATAACGCTCTGGATCAGCGACATTCCATGTTCTGACGTCATTAATGTATGAAACAGCACCGGCGCCGATACCATAATAGGGGTTATTCCGCCAATAGGTTATGTTATGCCGACATTCATATCCTGGTCTACAGTAATTTGAAATTTCATATCTTTTAAAACCCGCATTTTCAATAGCTGTAGCGGTTAGCAGATCTAAATCTTCTATTTCCTCTTCAGATGGCAATACCAGTGTTTTATTCTTCACCGCCGTTTCAAAATAAGAATCGGGTTCAATGGTCAGTTGATACATCGACAGATGATGGATTGGGTAAGAAAATGCTTCAGTTAAAGATTTCTCCCATTGAGCGACGGTCTGAAAAGGCAGACCGTACATCAAATCAATGCTGACATTGGTAAAGCCCACTTCAAAAACATCATCCAGTACCTTTTTCACATCATCTACACGATAAGGACGTGACAGGCAGCTCAACTCATTATCATTGAATGATTGTACCCCAATGGAAAGCCGGTTTACCCCAAGGGTTTTAAGACACAGCAGTCGATCGTAATCCACCGTTTTGGGATTTACCTCAACGCTGATTTCCATCTTCTCTGCCCCACCTGTTCCCCGCAGAACTTCACCGAGGATTTCTGCAAAATTTGATGGTGGCAGTATTGAGGGGGTACCTCCGCCAAAAAAGACTGTTTGCAACGAACTTTTTACCAGGTTTTCTCGTTTAATCTGTCGCACAACCGCGTCTGTGTAACGGTCAAACAGTCGCTGATCGCTGATCGGAAAAGAAGAGAATGCGCAATAAGGGCATTTTGAAAGACAAAAGGGAATATGGACGTACAGTGATTCAACCACCATAACTACGCCATTGCAGCCAGAATCTTTGCACATTGTGCCTTGATCCCCGCCATTTCTCCATTATCGGCAAAACTATACACCCTTTCACCAATTATAAAATGGTCCAAAAACCGGATCTGCATCATCTGGCAAATCAGATACAGATTTTTGGTTAACTTGAGATCCTGCTGCGAAGGACGCACCTCTCCGGAAGGATGATTATGCGCGACGATAATAGCTGCCGCATTTTGATCCAATGCTCTAACAACCAATTCCCTGGGATATACGGTACTGACATTCAGAGTTCCTTCTGAAAGGACTTCAGAATCAATGATCGCGTGGGAAGAGTCAAGGTATATGACAGTAAAAACTTCCTTCTTCAAACCACGCATCGCATAAAGAAGATAGTCTTTTACATCCGATGACGAATGGAGATACCGTTTTTCCTTTAACCGGGTCTTAAGATATCTCCCGGACACAGCCTTGATAAACTGGAGGGCAAAGGAATTTTTGACGCCAACCCCTTTTACTTCACTCAACTTGGCAGGGGACGCTTCGAGTACAGCAGCCAGGGAACCAAATTTTGCTACGAGCTGTCTTGCCGGCTGCTTACAATCACTTCGTGGCGTGCCAAAGGTGAGCAAAAGCTCGACTATTTCAGTGTCAGAAAACCCGTCAATACCATTTTCCAAAAAGCGTTCCCTTAATCGCGCCCGGTGTCCAGCCCCCCTTTTCTGCCACTCTTTTTTTTCCATAATCCCCCTCATCGCCAACATCAGAAACCAGGGTCAAAGAAAAGAAATCATGTAAAACGGTGTCTCTCACCCTGGCTATCCATTCAGCTCCTTGGCAAAAAGCTCATTGGCCAGCTTCGGGTTCGCCTTTCCTTGCGTTTTTTTCATCAACTGACCAACAAAAAAGCCCATGACCTTGGTTTTACCATCCCTGAATTGCTGTGCCTGATCAGGATTGGCTGCGACAATTTCACTGACCATAGTCTGGAGCTCACCTTCATCAGACACCTGCACCAGCCCTTTCTCCTCAACTATTTTTTCAGGGTCCTCTCCAGTTACCATCATTTCCGGAAAAATCGTCTTTGCTATTTTCCCGGAGATGGTTCCCTTTTCAACCATCGCCAGCAGCTTACCCAGATGGTGCGGAGAAACCTTGCAGGCTGTAATCTCCTCCCCTTTGAGTTCACGCAGTAACTCTGTCATGATCCAGTTGGACACTTTTTTTGGCGAACCGCCCTGTTCGACCGCCGATTCATAATAATCTGCCAGATCCTTTGAACCGGTTAAAATTTCTGCGTCATATTCGGGTAATTGATACTGGGTCACAAACCTGCTTTTCCTCTGGTCTGGCAATTCAGGCAATGTTTTTCTCAGTTCCTCAATCCATTCATCACTTAATTCCACCGGAATCAGATCAGGGCACGGGAAGTATCTATAATCATGGGCATCTTCCTTACTGCGCATTGACTCGGTTCTGTTCTGGTCAGCATTCCACAACAGGGTCTCCTGTACCACCTCATCACCGTCCAGCAGAATATCTCTCTGTCTTCGCTCCTCATATTCCAGTGCTGCCTGCACATTTTTAAACGAGTTCATATTCTTTAACTCAGTACGAACACCGAACTCTTCCTGACCAAAAGGTCGAAGCGAGATATTGGCATCACAACGAAAGCTTCCCTCCTGCATATTACCATCACAGATGTCAAGGTAGCGTAAGATTGCATGTATCTTTTTAAGATACTTATATGCCTCCTCAGGAGAGCGTAAATCCGGCTCAGACACAATCTCAAGAAGCGGCGTTCCGGTTCTGTTCAGATCAACGCACGATGAATCAGGCTCATGCTCCGAATGAACCAACTTGCCGGCATCTTCCTCCATGTGCATCCTGGTAATGCCAATGGTCTTGGTTTTTCCATCGACCTCTATTTCCACCTTGCCATGTTCAACGATAGGAAGATCGAATTGCGAAGTCTGATATCCCTTTGGCAGATCCGGGTAAAAATAATTTTTCCTGGCAAACTGGTTGTATTTATTGATAGTCGATCCGGTGGCAAGCCCCATTTTTATTGAGTATTCGACAACTTTTTTGTTCAGTACCGGCAACACACCAGGCAACCCGAGGCACACCGGACAGGTATGACTATTTGGAGGGGCGCCAAACTTGGTTGAACACCCACAAAATATCTTCGATTCTGTCTTGAGTTGCGCATGTATCTCAAGCCCGATAACTGTTTCAAATTCCATCTCAACATCCCTCAACACACAAAAGTTCAATCAATTCAAGCAATTGGTTCCTGAGCCACCCAGTTTCTGATCAGCATCAACTCTTCCTGCCATCCCTGACTAATCCTGATCTTTAAAAACTGCTTAAACAACTGGTTGACCACCCTTACCAACTCTTCCATCAGAAAAATACGCTCCAGCACCATACCTTCGACCTCTTCAGGGTTATCTCCGGTAGCTTCAGTGCCCGCAGTTTTTGGAACCTTGACGCTCCTAAACTCCATTAAGGCTGCTGCCAGGGTAAAATTCCATTCATATTCACCCTGGATAAGTTTTATGCGTGCCTGCTCCAGTTTTTTCCCCATCCTCAATCCCGTTCTCGCCTCCTGTAATTCTGCCTGAAGACCTGAACAGATTATTTTTTCAGAGGTATCACCTTCACCATATTCCAAAAGCATATGTTTCTCAAAGACAACGGTTATGTCACCAAAGCCATCCAGTTCAACACTGCCGCCTCTTTGCTCACTTTTCCACCACAGCCAGGTGAGAAACTCCTGTCCGACAAACCGTTTTTCCTCTATCAGATCAACTAAATCCATACTCTACACCATTATCGCAGGAGTTATTCGGGACAACTGCTCAAGCTCCTCTTCGTTGAGCAGCTCTTCTCCCACCACATACGGAATCTGCTGCCGTAAAAGCAAACCAAAACTTTCCTTAAAAAAGTCTTCGACCAGTGCCTGCGCCTTCTTGTTGGTTGAAAAGAAAAGAACCGTCGATTCAGAAAGGTTCCAGCAAAGATCATACACAGAAGGAACAGGAACCGCTTTTCTGATCAATTCTGTTGTTACCCTTTCCTTTATTTCAACCTTCTTGGCTCGACTTATTTTTGGAATCTGTTTTTCAGCCTTTATTCTCTCCTCTTCTTTTTGAACAAATTTTTTCACAATCGCTGATGACACTTTTCTTTCATCAATACGAAGGGTCAACGTAATGTAGTCCCCGTTCATATACGACGCATATTTAAAGTCTGAATCGAACATATTCAGAATTGACACCCAGCCTATGGAATATTCATCGTAACTGTCATCAATATCGCGGAAAGAAAATGCCGCAATCCTATCCGCGGCAAAATCAAGAAAATTTTCAGGGAGTTCACCTTCAACTCCAAATCTTACAAAACTTGCAGAACCACTGAGAAATGCCATATTTTTTCCTGATTACATCTTGTTTTTGCAATAACACAAACACTATTTTGGCAAAAGCCAAGACAGAGAGTAAGGCTATTTAACTGAAGTGAAACAAAAATAAATTTATTTCCATACCATTAACACTGACGGTATTTATATCATTCAAAATTTGATCAAACAACTTTATTATAAAATAATCCACTGATTCTGATTACAAACCAGGTATGTTATTGCCACATTTTTTCATTATCTTTATAACCAAATTCATTTTTTTGTTGACACCTTTAAAGCAAAAGAGTATAAAATCTCGGCTCAAGGGTCGTTAACTCAGTCGGTAGAGTATCTGCCTTTTAAGCAGAGAGTCGTTGGTTCGAGCCCAACACGACCCACCAAGATTACATAGACGTCCCCATCGTCTAGTCAGGTCCAGGACACCGGCCTTTCACGCCGGCAACAGGGGTTCAAATCCCCTTGGGGACGCCATGAGATGAACCGGATTAAGAAATACTTTAATCCGGTTTTTTCTTTTTCGGGGTTCACTCAATGGAGTAAACATCTCCTTTTTATTTTATCCACACAACACCATTACTACGATCAAATCGAAACATTCTAGCGATTGAATTACTCCATTTCTCCAGAGTTTTTCCCAGAGTCTTCAGAGGACTGAAAGAAATTCATAAGGCATCCTAAAACATTTTTTAGCATTCCTTTTTTTACGGTCAGTTTTTCTTCCCCCTCCTTTAAAAGAGTCAAAATAACTTTTACTGTGAGTCGAAGAGTACTACAACAATCCAATTCATTTTATAGATAATTATTGGTCACCTAATTAGTTGAGACCTCTTCCACATCCCACTTGGCACCATCTTTTTTCCGTATCATTGTTCTTGGTTTATTCTGCTTATCATCTATAAAACCATAGTCCTTCATATAATGTAACCCCCTGGATTCCTTGCGCATTTTTGCTGCAGCCACAATCATTTGAGCAACAAAGGAAATATTTCTCAACTCCACCATATTTGAAGTAACGAAGTAATTTTTATAATGATTCTCTATTTCGTTGCTGATAAAATCCAGTTTCTCTTTCGCTAACTTGAGCCTTTTTTCACTGCGCACGATTCCAACGTAATTCCACATAACACGCCGGATTTCTTCCCAATTATGATTTATCAGGATCTCTTCTTCTATCGGCACGGCCTCTCCAGCCCGCCATTCATCAACATCGGGCAAGGAAATTGCCTTAATCATATCAAGGTTTTCCTTACATCTCTCAGCAGCCCTTTTCGAATAGACAACAGCTTCTAACAACGAATTACTTGCCAGCCTGTTCCCGCCATGCAATCCTGTACACGAAGTTTCGCCCAGGCACATTAAACCACTGATAGAGGATTCTCCCCAGAGATTAACCTTTACCCCTCCACATAAATAATGGGCAGCAGGAACTACTGGAATAGGGTCTTTTGACATATCAACGCCAAATTCCATACAGCGGCTATAAATAGTCGGGAACCTTTTAGCCAGAAACTCTCGAGACTTATGTGTAATATCTAGATAGACATTATTTCTTCCATATTTTTTCATTTCGGAATCAATGGCTCTTGCCACCGCATCTCGAGTCGCCAAGTCTTTTCTTGAATCATATTTGTGCATAAAAGGCTCGCCTTTATCGTCAACCAATATCGCTCCTTCCCCCCTGACAGCCTCCGAAATCAGGAAGTTTTTTGCCTTTGGATGGTACAAACATGTTGGATGAAACTGTATGAATTCCATACTTTCCACTTCTGCACCAGCCCTCATAGCCATTGCCACCCCATCACCGGTGGCAATGTCAGGATTACTGGTGTAAAGATAGACCTTTCCACACCCCCCCGTACACAGAACAGTTGTTTTTGCCTTATATGGAACTACACGGGCTCGTTCTTCCAAGACATATGCACCGACACACCGCCGCACACCACCCACAGTAGCCATAAGCAAATCTATTGCAACATGGTTTTCCAGCACCCGTATATTTTTATGTTCTCTAACTCTCTCAACAAGCGCCCGCTCTATTTCTCTGCCGGTCAAATCATAGGCATGAGCTACCCGTCGTTTTGAATGCCCCCCTTCTCTTCCCAGATCAAACGCGCCACTTTTTTCGTCTTTTACAAAATTTACTCCCAGGGCAATGAGATCCTTGATTCTTTCAGCTCCATTTTCTACCACCATCTTTACGACGTCCTGATCGCACAATCCAGCACCAGAAATCAAAGTATCCTTAATGTGATCTTCGACGGTATCTGTTTCATCCAGCACGGCAGCGACCCCTCCTTGAGCAAGATTCGTCGCGGAGTCCACCTCTTTTTTTTTGGTCACAACAACCACCGTACCATATTCTGCAACCCTGAGAGCATAAGAAAGTCCAGCAACACCACTTCCAACAACAAGAAAATCAGCAAACACCACGTACCTCCTCAAGTTTTCACAATAGAACAGACAAGACCTGTTCAAATACCAACACACCAACAGAAGGGAGTAAAAAAATTTTACTTTCCTACTTTTTCATAAAAGATAACAGGTTTACTCCGTTATGAAAACAAAGTATTCAAGGCCACCTCCTCTCATACTTGTTTCATTAAAAAAATAAGATGTCACCCAACGATGTTTCACGTGAAACATCGCCATCAAGAAGTAGATTGAAAATAAAATGTAACAAAAGGCGGTTTTGTCTTGTTGTGTGCTAAGACATATATTAAAACTAGATGGCATGAATAAAACCCAGGAGATAAAAATGACCAAAGGCCCCCTGTCAGCAAAAACCATCGCCGTTGCCAACCAGAAAGGAGGGGTGGGAAAAACGACAACCTCTATTAATTTAGCAGCAGCCCTGTGTAAAAAAAAGAACAAGGTGCTACTGATTGATTCCGATCCACAAGGCAATGCTTCCAGTGGAACGGGAATAAAAATCAGGGAACTTGAAAAGCATCTTTACCATCTATTTACTGATCCGACAATGTCTTCCGAGGATACAATTGTAAAAACATCTTTAAAAAACCTCGACATTATTCCATCGAATATTGACCTTGTCGCAGCAGAACTGGAATTGATTGATGTCTCACAGAGGGAATTTTTACTCAAGAAAGCACTCGCACCGTTGCTTGACAAATACCACTTTATAATAATTGACTGCCCGCCATCCCTTGGGCTGCTAACAATTAACGCACTAACAGCCTCTCAATCCTTACTTATTCCAATGCAATGTGAATACTTTGCCATGGAGGGTCTTGCTCAGCTTATCAGCACTGTACGCTCAGTAAAAAAATCCTTCAACAAAGATTTGTTTATTGAAGGTTTATTGCTTACCATGTTCGATAGCAGAAACAAATTAACCCACCAGGTGGCCGCAGAACTGTCCAAACATTTTTCAAAGCAACTTTTTAAAACGGTTATACCAAGAAACGTGCGTCTAAGTGAATGCCCCAGTCATGGTAAAACAATCTTTAGTTACGATCCGAAATCTACAGGAGCAAAAGCATACTTAAAACTGGCAAACGAGTTTCTAAAAAAACAAAGGAGATAAAAGTTGGCTATTGAAAAAGGTTTAGGCAAGGGAGTAGAACTTCTTTTTGGCGAAGAAACCAATGACAATGAAACATACTTTCATTGTGATGTGGATAAAATTATACCCAACAAGCACCAGCCAAGAACGCACTTTGACGAAAACGACCTTAAGGAACTTTCTGACTCAATAAAAGAAAATGGTATTATTCAACCGCTGATAGTTAGAGAGTTAAACGAAGATGGCAATTATGAACTCATAGCAGGAGAGAGAAGGCTACGGGCCTCAAAGCTTGTTGGTCTTACAACAGTTCCTGTGGTTGTGCTTAACATTGAAGGAAACAACATTTCCCTGGAATTGGCACTCATTGAGAATATACAAAGAACTGACCTGAATCCAGTTGAAGAAGCCCTTGCCTATGAAACTCTCATCAAAAAATTCGGTTACACTCAAGAAGAAACAGCCAAAAAAGTCGGCAAAAAAAGAAGTACCGTAACCAATCTGTTGCGCCTGCTCAACCTGCCGCAATTCATTAAATCTGATATCATTGAAGGTTTACTCAGTGAAGGGCATGCCCGTTGTCTCTTACGCCTTGGCCAAGATCAGATAGCAATAAAAAATGTTCGTGATAAAATCATCCAGGATAATTTGACTGTAAGAAAGACCGAGGCTTTAGTTAAGAAATTATTGTACGCAAACACCGTTCCTCTGGCTAAGAGGAGTGAAAACGCTGCTGAAAAGGATAAAACTATACCAAAGTCTTATTGTAACACCTTAGTAAATCAGCTCACTAACAGATTAAATTCCAAGGTCAATTTAATTCAGAACGGTCCTCGAGGAAAGTTGGAAATAGAGTATTATTCTCTGGATGACCTTGAACGACTCATTGGTATAGTTATGGGCGAAGAATAAATTTTATCAAATGTTTTCAATATGTTAAAAGACATGACAACCGTTTTTAAATCCACTGTAAACCTAACCCTTTTAGCGTTAACATTCTCATTTTTCCCACATACTGTTTCTGCAAAAATGGTGAGTGTGAAAAATGACGGAGTCAACATCAGAACAGGTCCTGGCAGAAATTTTGAAGTGAAATGGGAATATGGCAAAGGCGTTCCACTGAAGATCACAAAATCTAAAGGAAATTGGTATAAAATAAAAGATTTTGAAAACGACATCGGCTGGATCTACAAACCCCTTACATCTTCAACCTCCCACATGATTGTGAAAGCTAACAGGAACAAGAATAAGCAGATAAATATAAGGAAAGGTCCTGGTACAAATTATGAGGTTGTAGCTAAAGCCTATTACGGAGTAGTATTTAAAACCCTCGAACAGAAAAAAGGGTGGGCTAAAGTTGAACACGATTCTGGAACTATAGGATGGGTGAAACGTTCTTTATTGTGGGGGTTTTAACTACTCTTCAAAAATTGCATTTACATTGCCGTTTATCCCCTATAACATAGTTATTTCGTACCTTTATAACAAAAAGGCAACCTTTTGATTATTGAATGTTCAATTTATTTTTTCTGGCAAAACACGGCTAATCTGCAACAAACAGCTCACTTACATTTTGTTAATCAAACATTTTTTCTATTAAAACACTGGAACTGAACCATTTATCCCTTTCCCGATTTTAATAAGAGAAAGTGCTCTTTTTCCTGAGAAGCAAAATGTCCTCTAAAGTAAGCTGGTAAAAAAAAACAAAAAATGAGTAATCTTTTCCAAACTGTGTGCAATCCGTATATTCAGGTAAAATAAGTAAGTGTCTTTTTCACTTTTAAGAAAATGAAAATTTGATTTTCTCCTTATTGCAATCTATTCTAATGAGAGTAAACAAAAATTTAGGAGCTAATTACTTGCTATGCGATATCTATTATTCCTTTGCTTATTTCTTACCAGTTGTGCTACGAGTCCAACTGGAAGAAATCAACTCATGCTGGTATCACCTGAGCAGGCAATTGCTTCTTCGAAACAGGCATATATTCAGACCCTCAAACCTCTAGTTGAGGAAGGAAAAGTTGACAGCGACCCTACGCTTGTAAGACGGGTACAATTGATAACAGGTAGACTGATTTCCCAGGCAATAGATCTTTTTCCCAATACCAGGGATTGGGAATGGAGGATAAGAATTATCGATGAACCCGATACGGTTAATGCGTGGTGTATGGCTGGCGGAAAAATGGCTTTATACACAGGATTAATCAATAAGATACGCCCCACCGATGATGAACTTGCTCAGGTTATGGGACACGAAATCTCCCATGCGTTAGCTAACCATTCCGCAGAAAAAATGTCGGTGGCAATGGCGTCACAGGTAGGTCTTTTGGGACTTGCTCTTGCTGTTGACAGCGATTATAGCCGGACAGTATTTACTACTGGTGCGATAGCTGCAAGTCTTGCTATCAGTTTACCTAACAGCAGAGCTGCCGAGATTGAAGCCGACACGATGGGGATAGAGTTGGCGGCACGAGCCGGGTATAATCCCCGGGCTGCAGTTACACTTTGGGAAAAGATGGAAAAGGCAGGAGGAGGGGGGCCTTTGGAGTTTTTAAGCACTCATCCTTCTCCGGGTAACAGAAAGCAACGATTAGCCGAGCTTGCCGAAAAAGTTTACCCTTATTATCTGCAACAACATCATCCTCCAGTATACCATTTTTCCAATTAATTTATGAGCCTATGCAGATTGTAACCAGCCATAAGAACACCGATTTTGACGCACTTGCGTCAATAATTGGCATAACAATTCTCTTTCCAGGCACCTTGGGCGTTGTGCCTAAAATGGTCAATGCCAACGTAGATAAATTCCTCTCCACCCATAAAACCGCGTTTAACATCATCCCACCCAATGATCTAAATTTTGAAAACGTCACAAAATTGACCGTAGTCGACACCGATCAGTGGAGGCGTCTTGATCGCATGGAAAAGCTGCGTGATCGTGATGATATAGAAATTCATATATGGGATCACCATATGAATGGCAACGGCGATATCCGTTGGGATTGGAAATGTCAGGAAAAAATAGGCGCCACAGTCAGCTTGATTATCAGGGAGATGAGAAAACAAGGGGTAAAGCTCAACCCTCTCGATTCTACCATTTTATTACTCGGTCTCTACGAAGATACCGGTCACCTGACCTACCGCTCCACCACACCGGATGATGCCTATGCGGCGGCCTACCTGCTCGAAAACGGGGCTGATTTAAATATTGCCGCAACATTTCTCAATCCACCTTACGAAAAAATTCAAAAGGATATTCTTTTTGAAATGATGCGTGATACCAAAAGTGTCTCCATAGATAACCGAACCATCGGTATGAACACGGTTACACTGGACCGTAAAGTGACTGATCTCGCGGTTGTTGTGGGAATGTACCGTAAAATAATGAATCTGGATGCGGTTTTTGTTACCTTCATCAACGATAATAAAAGCAGCACAGTTATTGCCAGATCTGGCACAGATATGATTGATGTGGGGGCGGTCATGAAAGAACTTGGTGGCGGAGGACATCCCGGCGCAGCCTCTGCCACGGTAAAAACAAAGGATCTTTCATCACCCCAGATACAGGAAGAAATCCTCCGGCTTCTCCATAGTCAACATAAAGAAGACGCCAAGATTGCCGATATAATGTCTTTTCCTGTCACCCAGGTTCCTCCGACCACCACAATGCGTGAGGTACAGCAAATTATGGCTGCACAAAAAATACGTGGGGTCTTGGTAACAGAAGGGGAGCGTATTCTGGGAATTGTTGTTTTATGGGATTTTAAGAAGATTAAGCAGGAACGACAGTGGAATATGAATGTGAAAGCCTTTATGTCACGTAAAATTGTTTCTGTACCACCTGACGCCCTTCCTGTTCACGCAGCAGAGATGATGTCAGAACATGACATAGGGCATTTGCCGGTAGTCCACGAAGGAAAACTCATAGGTATCGTGACAAGAACCGATGTGCTCACCTATTTTTACGGTATCCTGCCCGATTGATACATGCAATACTCTTTTTTCAGCATGTTGATTTACATGCAAAATCCAAGTGAAACGTAGTTCGGAATTTCAAGCAAGAAGGAGCGGTCTGGATAGCCCCGATATTTCATAAAAAGAGTTTCATAGCGTCATTTTCTGCTTCTCCCAAAACATTGATCCTGGGATTTTGATCTAACTGATGATCCAGTTCATGGTCGTCTAGAAGGTCGCTTTTTGCATGGCTACAAGCTCCCTTTATGCGTATTCAGATGTTCATCAAACATCCAGGCTAAGCCGATACAGCGTCACGGCATCCTTGACAGACTTTTACAGCGAGCCAGCCTGATGCATGAATTATGCTTTAGGAATACCATCTATTTTTAATTTGGGAAAAGAACAACGAGCACCCCGAAAATCAGGGGGCTCGTTGTTATAGCCAGACAATACAGAATGGCAGGTTCTAAAATGTATAACTTACGCCAACACCGATGGTGCGTGGATTACCGAATCCGGCAACCCCTCCTGTAATGTTGAATTTGAAAGCATTGATATATTCTTCATCGGTCAAATTCCTGGCAAAGGCATAGATATCCCAGTTTTTGTACAGCCAGCCTAATCTCAGATTTGCCAGGGTATAGGCATCTGCCTTTTGCAGGATTTTGGCTCCATCGTCATAATAGTGGACATTCCCCACATGGCGCACATCGGCTCTGCCATACACTCCGCTGGGATGATGATAGGCTGCGGAAAGACGCAGGGTATTATCAGGTGCGCCTTCCATATCCTTTCCGTCCAGCGTGACTCCAGAACCCAAGTCATAATCATCATACTCGGCCTGCATCAGGCTGACTGCGGCACTCAGTTCCAGCCCCTTAATGGGCAGCCAGGTCGTTTCCAATTCCACTCCAATGGAATGGGCCTTGTCTGCGTTATCTGTAAGGTAGATACCGGTACCCTCGGATTTGTAAATATGAATATCTGTAATATCCATATAAAAGGCAGCCAGATTGAACCGCCATGTATCATGGTTGGCCTTGATACCGATTTCGTAATTAATTGATTTTTGAGGATCAAAAGTATTTGCCTCTTCCTTTTCACTCATGGCAAAGAAGTTGAATCCTCCAGGCATATATCCTTGCGACAATGAGGTATACGCCGTGTAATTATCATCTATAAACCAGGCAAGAGCAGCCTTGCCTAAAAAGGTGTTCCAAGTTTTATCCAGATGAACAGAGTTCATGGGGAGCATGCCTGTTACATCTCCATGCCACGGTCCTTGAACCGGAAACATGAACATGTTCTGATGCATTTTCTTGTTAATCCGCTGATAACGCCCGCCAAGAGTCAGTTCAAAATTTTGACCAAAAGGCAGCATCGCCTGTCCAAAGACAGCCTGGGTCTTGGCATCAGTATCTGCCACCGATTTCATTTCCATATTAACCGGAGATTCCATCATCGCACCGGGCATCTGCATTCCTTCCACCTGCTCTTCTTCATCCTTGTCCAGATAGAGTCCGCCAATCCAACGCAAACCTTCGGTGTTGGTGCTGTTGAGCCGTACTTCCTCGGTCCAGGATGTCAGCTTGGTATCTCCGAACAGGATTAATCCATCGGCAGGCCCGCCTGCGGAACCATCTCCATCATAGACACCGTCAAGGTCACGCACCCGATGGGTGGTAATGGATTCCAGCTTGAAACGATCAAAGTCATAGGATACCGCCAGAGCCTGGGAATTGGTGTCCATTTGTACATCTGGTTCCATGTCCAGAAGCAGATGTTCGGCCATGTTCCGATCAAAGTCGTTTAAGGTCTTATAGCCGGAACCTGTTCCCATAAAATCATAGGGTATTGCTTTTTCATTTGCACCGTGAGTATCATTTGCCCAGTGCTCAACAACCAGACGTACACGCAAACGGTCTGTGGGGGTAAACAGCAGATAGGCATTTATATCGTGCTCTTTTTTGCGCCCTACATTTTCGTTTGCGCCGGGATAGTCGTTTTTGATCCAGCCGTCGGTTGTGTCATAATCTCCATTCACTCCAAAAAAGAGCTTGTCTGACAAAATTGATCCACTGATATCCGCCTGGGTATGCAAGGTATTCCAGCTGCTGTACTCTGTACCGATTTTTCCGTGCCAGCGGTTATCCGGGGCTTTGGTGATGATATTGACAACTGCGCCAATGGCATCTTTCCCATACAAGGTTCCCTGTGGCCCGCGCAAAACTTCAATCCGCTCCACATTGACCAGGGAAAAATCAAAGCCAAAGGAATTGGCCACCGGCACACCATCCAGGTATATGACCACAGGATTGTTTGATGTGAACATCGAGCGTTTCAGTCCCCGAAAGGTCACGCCGACACCATGATCAGGTGTGGTCAGTATGCCCGGAATCTGATTGAGAACATCCATAGAGTCTTTCAGCCCCATTTCATCGATTTCGGTTTCATCAAGGACAGAAATGCTTTGAGGAACCCTCTGGAGATCTTCTTCCATTTTGTTGGCTGTAACGGTAATGTCATCCAGCCCCACGGGCGGATTTTCAGCCATTACCGGCAGACTGCAAAAACTCATGCTTACAGTCATGACAGCGAATATCAATTTCATTTGTTTCATTTTTTCTCCTTTGGACAGCAAAATAATTTTTGGCGAACCAAACAAATATATTGAAAGACAGCAAGGAATACTGTACCAAAGGGAAACCATACTTTTCTGCCCCGAACAGGAGAAAGAAATACCCCGATCAGGAGCCTTGCCATCAGGCAAATGTCATTTGAAACTGTCTTGCTTGTTTCAGGAAAGAGGAAGTATCTGCAATGGATAATAATATTCCAGAATACTATACAAAAACCGCATCAAAAAATTTTCTGGTACACAGTAACCAGCCAAAATCCCGATTTTTTCACGGATTGCGTATGAACGTGGAGCAAAACATGGGGCAGGGATGTGCTGAAATAATGTGTATTCATAAAGGGTTGTACGTGGAAATGAGCAATTATCGTCTGCACCGTCAACTTGAAACCTGTCACAAGAATATGCAGACGCCTTTTAGCCTGCGACTGTTGTTGTCAGGTCATTTCCAGTTTGGGATTAACGAAGAATCAAAGCAGACCGTTGCCTCCGGCGATCTCTACCTGATTCATGGAACCTTTGAACAAGTAGTATACACCCATCCCCAAAATGAAAATATCTCTGCTCTTTCGATGTATCTTCCCCAGGATTTGATTAAGGACTGGCTGGCTCTTCCCAGTTGTGCCGCAAGCAAGGGACTGGAAAAACTCATGTTTGGTCGTTTGGGAGCCAACGGAGCGAGGCAGAAGGCGTTTCTTTTGACCGGAGGATTGCAGCATTCATCGGAACTTATGCGTATTGCAAGAGAACTGGTCTATGCGTCTATGCCAGACGAAAGACCATTGCTGATAACCTGCGGTTTGAATCTCTGGCTCTGGATTTTTTATCCCGGATTCTGACTCTGGAACATCCAGGGGAAAATTCCCAAATGGAACGAACCGGAAGAATCAGGACTGCGGTGGATGAGGCCGTGGATATCTTGCACCGGGAATGGAGTGATCCGCCTAATATTTCGACCCTTGCCCGGAGGGTGGCCTTGAATGAATGTTCCCTGAAGAAAGAATTTCGTCGGCAGACGGGCATGACCATTGGCGGCTATATCCGCCGGCAGCGTATGACAAAAGCCTTGGAATTTATCGAAACCGGCAGATATTCAATTCTGGAGACCGCTCTTTTTGTGGGTTATTCCAATCCCAGCCATTTCAGCGCGGCGTTCAAAAAATTTTACGGGCATCTGCCTTCGTACTATTTGCCAAAAAACGGTAAAATTTCCTGATAGAAGCTGGCTCCCAACCTGCGTAAAGCCCTGCTGTTCATGCCACATCCTTGCGAACAAGCCCTTTTGGACAAGCAGCTCTTCATATAGGTCGGATGCCCTGATTTGTCCCTTTTTCAGCACAATAATACAATCGGCATTCCTTATCGTATGCGGCACAAAGAAAAAATGAAACGTAAGCGATTAACGTTGCTTGCGGCAGGATCGTTTATTTGTTTCTGAGAAAAACCTAACTGGTCTGGATAGGGGTCATCGCAGCCTGCTCGTCATCGTAATGCAGCGCGTCTATTAAATTCCCCAGACTCACTTCCAACGCTTCCAATTGACCAACAGACATTTTATGAATACTACTGCTCAACTTGCCTTCAGGAGGTGAGGGGGCTTTTGCCAGGATTGCCCGACCTTTTTCAGAAATATGGATATGAACGGCACGGTGATCAGACTTACTGCGTTCTCGTACGATAAGTTCCATATCTTCCAGTTTATCGAGCATATTAGAGCAGGTTGATCGATGAATCGACAAAACGTCTGCCAGTTCGGAAACCTTTATTCCCGGAGAAATACTTATTTCATACAGCATCCAAAGCCTGACGCTGCTCAACCCACAGGCACTCTCGACACGCTTTGAATGTGCCTGAATGGCCTTGTAAATAATTCTGATCTGTTGAGTGACTATTTGTTCTGTTTCTTTACGAGTACTCATCTATGTCAAAATGTTACAATACAGTTTTCCGAAAAGTAAAAAGCTCTTATACAATTTTTTCTTTTCCCCAGCAACACAAAATAAGGGAGGAGAACCCCTCCCTTATTTGTATCAAATCACCCTATGGTTATTGAGCAGCTTTTCTTGCCTCAGCGAGCCAACCATCCCATTTTGTCTGGTTTTTGGCAATCCATTGATCAACATGCCGCTCAATATCTTTCTTACCTTTTTCACCCTCGTTCATCCGGGTGTTTTGTTCGCTGATATCAATAAGCGGCAGGGTAAACACTTCGAAAAACCTTTTCGCTGCCGGATTAGCCGCTAAAAACTTTTTATTGGCAACAATTCTGATATCACAGGCGACAAATCCAAGCTTCACAGGGTCAGAAATTGCCCCTTCCACGCCACTGACTTCCATACGATCTTTAGAGGCCATCTGTGCTTCTGTGGGTTTGAGTTCGGGTACATTGATCCACATCACATCTTGTCCAGGCTTCAATTTAAAGATTGTCCAGTTTGGTGCCCAGGTATAGAAGAATACAGGTTCACCATCTTTATATTCAGCAATGGTAGAAGCCATTGATGCCTCATACGCCGCCTTGATCGGATTGACATGATCAGCAAGACCGTAAACATCCATGTGATGAGTGATCACTTTTTCACAGCCCCAACCCGGAGGACAGGCAGTCAGATCCGCCTTACCGTCACCGTTCTTGTCAAAGGCTTTTTTAACCTCGGCTCGTTTAAAATCTTCTAAAGACTTTATATTATATTGTTCAGCATGTTTTTTGGATACGAGATATCCCTGCAAACCGCCTGCTTTCACCACATATCCGAGAACGTCTGACTTTTCAGCGAAATCTTTTGGCAACTGGCTGTTATGCAGAGGAAACCAGCCGTTAGTCCAGTAATCGACGTCACCATAGGAAAGAGTCTTGTAAAAAATTGGATTGGTTAAATCCTTTGGCTTCTTCACCTTATATCCCAACTCTTCCAGCCCCCGGCGAACCAAAGCCTCCTGAAAAAAGCCGGTATTCCAGGTGGCTCTTGCCGGGGTGACAGTGACACCTTTGCCAGGTTTATCGGACATGGCAAAGGCAGGAGCGGCCAAAATTGCAGTTACAACAGCAGTTATGATACTTTTTTTAAGCATAATTCATCCTTTGGTAAAATTTATTTTTTATCGCCAAATGACTGGGTAATTCGATCCAGTATGATAGCAATCAGCACAATACAAACCCCACCGATTGTCGCTAGCCCGATATCCAACGAGTTCAACCCGAGCACCACAGGAGCTCCAAGCCCTCCGGCTCCAATAAGCGCCGCAATGACAACCATGGAAAGCGCCATCATAATGGTTTGATTTAAACCGGCCATAATGGTCGGTAAAGCCAGGGGGATCTGAACCTTGAGCAGAACCTGGGTATTGGTTGCCCCGAAAGCACGGGCGGCTTCGATGAGCTCTGGACTCACCCCCCTGATTCCCAACGAAGTAAGGCGAACGATTGGTGGGAGGGCAAAAACAATTGTTGCCAGAACCCCAGCCACATTACCGATAGAAAAAAGCATAACGATCGGTACCAGATAGACAAAGGCAGGAGTGGTTTGCATACCATCAAGCACCGGACGAAGAAGCATCTCAAAACGATCACTTCGACCGGCCCATATACCCAGAGGAATTCCAGCAATGGTGCAGAACACAACCGATGAAAAAACCATCGCAAAAGTCACCATCGTATCTTCCCAAAAGCCGAGCAAACCGATGAAAAAAAGAATGACAATTGATAAAATCGCCAGCCGTATACCCGATGTTTTCCACGCTATCAAACCAACTATTGCAATGAAAATGAGCGGGTGTATCGCCAGAAAGATATTTTCAAGCCCTGAAAGAGTAACCTCGACCGGCCATTTCATTCCCTGAAAAAACCAGCGATAGCTTTCGACCAGCCACTCGACAAATTGTGTAATCCAGTCATCAAGCGGAATTATCTGCTCTTCAAAATCAAAGATTGTCTTCAAATCAACCATTCTCTTCTCCAGAAATATCTTCCCTGTTTGGGGCTTCGCGATACAAAATTTTCAGGAACCTGTTTTTGGAAACCACTCCCTTAAAAACCGATTTTTCGTTGATCACCGGAATGGGCCATGGATGTGATGCAACCTGAGGAAGAATATCCTGAAGATATTCGGTTTCATGAACTGCCACCGCTTCTTTTATAAAGGCTTGCTCCAGGGTTTTCTCTTTGCCATCAGCTGGCTGCTCGAGCAGGTTTCTTAGCGAATCGGTGGACACAACTCCCCAAAATCTGTGTTTTGAATCCAGTACATAGGCATATTCCCGATCCTGATTTATCAGTAATTCAAGGGTGGCCCGGGGACTTCCTGCCTTGGTGTGCCAGATAACCCTTGGCTGGTTGTCTCGCACTATATCACCTGCCGCGATAACCCCTGTCGGGTCAACCCCACGGAAAAAGGCTTTGACATAATCATCTGCCGGGTTTTGCAAGATATCTTCCGGTGTTCCGACCTGAACAACCCTGCCTCCTTCCATAATCGCAATACGATCACCAATACGAAGAGCCTCATCAAGGTCATGGGAGATGAAAACAATGGTTCGTTCATGTTGATCCTGCAATCGCAACAGTTCATCCTGCATCTCCGAACGAATAAGGGGGTCAAGTGCAGAAAAAGCCTCGTCCATAAGCAATATGTCGGGATCAACAGCCAGACCACGCGCCAACCCGACCCGTTGCTGCATACCACCGCTTAATTCGGAAGGATAGGCGTTTTCCCAGCCATCAAGTCCAACCTGTTTCAGGGCATCCAATGCCCGTTCTTCTCGGACGTTTTTTTCGATACCATCGAGCTCAAGACCAAAGGCAACATTTTGCAAAACGGTCATATGCGGCATCAGGGCAAAAGATTGAAAAACCATGCTGGTTTTACGTCTTCTGAATTCAACCAACTGCTGTTTGTTCATCTTCAAGATATCCTCGCCGTCAATAATGACCTCACCAGCAGTCGGTTCAATTAACCGGTTAATCATACGTACCAAGGTTGATTTACCGGAACCGGATAAACCCATGACAACGAAAATTTCGCCCTTTTCGACATCAAAACTGGCGTCTTGTACACCAACCGTCAAACCGGTGGACTCATAAATTTCTTCTTTCGTTGCACCTTTTTTGAGTAACGATAGTCCTTTTTTTGGAGAACCTCCAAAAATTTTATATAGATTTCGTACGGATATTTTTGACATACGGCTCTCTAATGCATTGTTGTAAAGTGCTGTGTTTCCAGCTACGTTAAAGATATGTTTGTGAGATAATATATTGTAAGATAATGTTTTGTATAAAACAATATTTCACAATACTACAAGGATTGGAAAAATATGTCAAGGTGTTGTCCGCGGCATTTTTGTAAACTTTTCACGACAGTGCCGGTTCTGCTTTTCTTTTGCTGCCAGATTCACTATTTTGGAAGGATAATCGTACTCATTCCAAACCATATTTTAGGTGTCAATACTCTTATGGATAGATTTGCCAGAACAAAACTATTTCTTGGACAGGAACGCTTTCAGAATCTTTCAGAATCGACGGTCACAATTGTTGGTCTTGGCGCTGTGGGGGGCTATGCCATGGAGGCTTTGGCCCGTGCAGGTGTTGGCCATCTGCGTCTGGTGGATTTTGATATCATTCAGCTCACCAATATAAATCGTCAGATTTTAGCTCTGGAACCGGATATGGGAAAACCAAAGGTTGAGGTGGCCGCAAAACGTGTCAAGGCAATCAATCCCCACTGTCAGGTTGAGTCTCTACAACTTTTTGCAGCAGATGATACCCTGGATATTATTCTTTCTCCTGCCCCGGATATTCTGATAGATGCAATAGATTCGATGAACCCGAAAATGCAATTACTCGCCGGAGCGCATAAGAGAGATATCTTTACCTTGTCCGCCATGGGGGCATCCCTCCGTTCAGATCCGGAAAAGATAAAAGTTGCAGATTTATCTGAGACCACCAACTGCCCTCTGGCAAAACGTACGAGAAAGATGCTGAGACGACACTACAATATAGAAACCGGCATAACCTGTGTTTATTCAACAGAGAAGGTTACCTTTGACTATCAACTTCCTGCAGAAAACGAGCAGGAAATACCCGCGCCCTACGCAGAAAGGGGACGAAAGAGAAACGTCCTCGGCAGCCTGCCAACCATAACCGGAATTTTCGGTCTTACCCTGGCAAACCTGGCAATTATGCAGATCACCGGCCGTTGACATTTTTTGGATTTTCGGACAAACGGGAAAATGAGACGTTTTGTTAGATTGTGTCAGGACTTCTTCCCTACGGCTACATCAACAGCAGGAAAGAAGCCATTAAACAACTCAACTATCTGTAGTAATATCTCTGGTTTTGTGTAGAGATATCATCGAGTAGATTTTCTAATTTACTGATAACCCATGGATCAGCACCGTTTCTTTTTTTTGCTTTCCTGATGATCCTTCTGAGCCGTTTTTTGATATAACGGGTATTACTTTCGTTTTGGTAGTCTTGACGAAAGTGTTGATTCTCAAAACAATCAACACACTCATGGATAAAACATGTTCGCCCAGAGTTAGTATTGCAATATCGATGAGTTCGGTTGTGGTCGACAAATCTCTGCGACCAGTTGCGTGTATTGTTGATGGTCTTGTTTTTCCAGATGTTCTCAAACTCTCTTTTCATCTGACCATGGAAGTATTGCTCGTTATAATTACTCGGTTGCCGATAATTACAGCTAAAACCTCTGGATTTACAGATACTGATAATTGAAGTGCTGGTATCAGCAAAACCGTCTGTTGGCAACAAAAAGGATACGACGATAAAAAGTGGTAAAAAATATTTCATGATATGCTCCTGAAATAGCGGTTAATTCATTGGAATTATGGTCATTTCAACCCTTCTGTTCATTGCGCCACTAGTGGATATTGGACGAGATTTGCCATAACCGACAGTATTTATGCGGGAAGGGTTGACTCCGTGTTGGACAAGGGCGTTTTTTACTGCCTCAGCCCGCTGCCAGGACAGATATTGATTGTACTGTTCTGAACCCTGCTCATCGGTGTGACCACTTACCTGAATTCTGGTCGCTGGATAGGAGTTCAAAACCGAAGCAACTCTGGATATTTCCTGATATCCTCCTGGCTTGAGCGCGCTTGAATCAAAATCAAAATAGGTATTGCCTCTAAAGGTTGCGACAAGGACATCCTGGCTTCTTTTCAGGCTTGATGCATTGGAGGCTGCCATCGCATTGCGCAGCTCCTGTTCCTGATAGTCCATATACTGCCCAATCTGATTGCCAGCCAATCCGCCAAGAGCCGCCCCTATT